>Ga0115569_10000011_pt1 | contig 170893 bp, 209 predicted proteins | sample COGITO_mtgs_1205_2_FD_87295 | JGI IMG/M metagenome (GOLD analysis project Ga0115569, IMG submission 87295) | Pelagic marine microbial communities from North Sea - COGITO_mtgs_120503 | ecosystem: Environmental > Aquatic > Marine > Epipelagic | place: Germany:Helgoland, sampling site... | reverse complement strand
TTGGTAATGTTCTTTGGATATACTTCTTCAAGAGCTTCGAATACTTTAACTCCAGCACTTTTATATTTCCTATAGATCTTCCCTTTTGAAAAGTTAGGAGATACAATCATATCAACAATATCATCAAACATTGCTGGAACATCACCAGCTCCCGCTGCTTCTTTTAAAAGAATGGAATCTGTTCCATATGCGTATCCTTCATTTAAAGGAACTCCATCTGGAATAGTATAAACTACTTTACTGTTTGAACCTTTGTTATTAATGATTTCAGCAACAATAGGAAGGATTTTAACAACGCTTGTCATATTAGCAAACTCAACTCGTGTTGATGGTTTACCGTCTCCTAACCAAACATCAAATCCGGTTAATGCATTCGTTTGAGCTCTTGTTGAAGAGAAGTTTAATCGAACGGATATACCATTCTTATTAGCGAACAAACGTAAACCAAATCCTTTACCAGCAGATCCTTTATATTGCTCTAGCTCTGGCATTGCGAAAAGGTTTAAACCCGTCTTCTTTTTTAAATACTTAATCATTAAAAAGGTAGCTTTCTCAATAGAGCCTGATGAAATACCTTCAGTTAATACGAAATCCTTAAATCTTAGTTTGTTAATATCCATTTAGTGTAATAGTAATTTTAGTTATTTATAAAGTTTCAAACTTTAAAACCAGAGAAGTCTACGTTCTTACCAATGTTATGCATGGCATCACTATTGCCCACTTGTGCTCCTGCTATTTTAGAATCATCTAATATATCTTGAGTTGGGTCAGCAACATCATATAAACGCATCTTAGATTTATCTACTCCAACGACAAACCGTTTATTATTACTTGGATCATTATAACGATTCTTCAATTGCTTTACCATTATTTGATTCATTCCTTCTAACTGTTCATTACTAATTAAAGCAATCATTAAGTCAGCTGTGGCAGGTAAGCCGAAACTTTCTGATGTATCAGTTAAGTCAACATCGGAATTATTAAATCCAGAACGAGTAACCTGAGTAGCACTCCAAATTGGAACATTACACTCAACGGCCAATCCTCTAACTTCTTCAGCAATACTTTTAATTAAAGAATAGGTGTTAACGCCTCCGCTTAAACCTTTAATTCTGCTACTAGCACAAATGTTTAGATAATCAATAAAGATAACATCTGGTACAAATTGTTTCTTCATTTTAAGCTCTGTTATCAAAGCTCTGAAGTGACCAACATGAGCTCCAGCAGTTGGGTATTCCTTAATAATCAACTGACCTTTAACTTTATCAGAAACTTTCTTTATTTTAGAATTAAAGTTTTCACGGGAAAGCGTATCAAGTTGATCAATCCTTACATCAAACAAATTAGCATCAATACGTTCAGCGATACGCTCTTCAGCCATTTCCATTGTTATATAAAGAACATTCTTTCCTTGAGAAATTCCATCTGCAGCAAGGTGGCACATAGCCAAACTCTTACCAACACCAGTTCCTGCAAGGATAATGTTTAATGTTTTATTAGGTAAACCACCGCCGGTGATTTCATTAAACATTGTTAAATCAAATGGTAACTTCTCTTCATCTCTATTATAAAAATCAAATCGAGATTCAGCATCGCCAATATAATCATGGCCAACCGCCGTATCAAATGTTACGGAAAGAGCTTTACTTAAAATCTCTGGAATAATACCTTCGTTTTTATCTGGGCTCTTTCCATCAATAATAGAAATACTTTCCATTACTGCATTATGAACTGCTCGATCTTTACACCATGTTTCAGTACTTTCTAACAACCAATCTTCATCGCTATTATCAGCTTGTTCTAAATTAGTAATTGTTTGATATATTTCATTTACATCGCTACGATTACTATATTCAGAATTCTGAAGTTCAATTAAAAGAACGTTACTTGTTGGCAGTTTGTTATACTTAGAAATAAAGTTAACGATTAAATCATAAACTGCTTTTTCTTGGTTATCAAAATATTCTGATTTAATATGAGGTAATGATTTTCTACAAAACTTCTCATTATTAATTAAATTTGTTAATATAATTTCCTCGAAAGATTTATTCATGCTTATCTGTTTGACCTTGTTCTATTAATATTTTATCTAATATAGTTCCAATATAAGATGTAAAATATTGGTCTTTTTCTAAGGTTTCTTTTTCTATTGTTTCAGGATGTTTATCAATTTCATAAATGAACTTTAATACTGGCAGTTCCATACCATCAACGTCCTTTAATTCAAATGAGATTTTCCCATAACTATATTGGACGCCTTCATATTCTCCTTTAAGAATTTTAATTGAAGCATGGTCTTTAATTTTACCATGGGAAACAATTTCATAGTCTGATCCTTCTTCAAGCATCTTCTTCAATAGTTTCAGTTTCAAGAGCGGCATCTACAACCACTTCAGCTTCATCACCTGACATATCATGTAAACCAATCGTAAATTTGTTTTTAATAAAATCGGCAAAGTCAGTTTTCTCAAAGATAGGTTCCCAAAACTCTTTATTAAGAGTGTCGGCGGCACGACGGTTAACAGGATGCAGTTCTTCACCCGTCTCTGGGTTATTTGCCATGTACCATCCGTTCTTTGGTTTTGTAGCATAACCTCCGTCAATCGCAACATCAAGCAGGCCACTCCATTTTTGAATTCCACCTTCCCAACTCACTGTAATTGGAATACGGCTTTTCTCTTTAACAAATCTGCTTTTCTCAACTACAACGTTAAAGTGATAACCTTGAATCTCTGTTCCTTTTTTATCTTGTGAACGACCAATAATCCAAATGGTATCTGCTGAATAATAAATTCCAGTTCCTCCTGATACAACCGCTCTTGGAAACAGCCCCATCTCTTGATATGTATGGTTAACTGCAATCAGAGGAATGTCTTTCATTGTTAAGTAAGGAGTAGCCATTCGGAATAAACCCTTAATGGATTTTGCTCGGCTCATATCAGCGACACTCTTTTCGTTAATAGCGTCGTCCATCTCCTTCTTAGATGCAAGGTTACCAATCGAATCAATAATAACAATAACTTTATCTTTGCGATCTAGATCTTCAAATTGGTTAATCATATCGAACTTCAGTTCTTCGACATTCTTAATAGGAATATGAAGTACTCGGTTAATATCAATACCAAAGCTTTCAAAGTATGCTTGCGGAGAACCAAACTCTGAATCATAAAACATTAGAACCGCGTCCTTATGTTGTTTTAAATAAGCACTTGCCATTAGTAGAGCAAATGAAGTTTTAAAGTGTTTAGAAGGCCCAGCCAATACGGTTAACCCGCTTGTTAAACCCCCATCCATTTTTCCACTAAGCGCGACGTTAATCATCGGCACTGGTGTTGGAATCATATCCTTCTCCGCGTAAAATTGGCTATCGGCTAGGACGTCGGCTTCTTTTACTCGGCAGTTCTTTTTTAGTTTATCTAGTAATGACATATAGTTTTATTTTGTTGCTGTTAATATTATAATCTATTTTTTAATGAATGTAAATCATTAAATATTATTATTATGTGAAGTCTTCTAATGAAGCGGTTTCACATTCTTGTTCAGCTTCCCACCTCTGCCTTTTATTATCTTGTAAGATATATGTGGTATTTACTTTATCAAGATCACCTTGTAAATATTTTACAATTTGGCCCATCATATCTTCGGCTGTCTTAACAGGAACATTTTGACAAATATGATTCCATTGTTTAGTATTAAGTAATTGAAAGTCTTTAGGCAAATACATAATTTCCATACACTCGCGAACCGTTAAATAACGATCTTCAGTTGGATGAGTAAGCCATTGTGGGAGGTGGCCAACAAAAGCACCAATATAATCCTTGGGCCATGTAACAGTTCTTCTCATTACTCCTTTGCCATTTTTAATTTTTTCATTCATTCGACCAATTGTAGCAGCCCAACGATCTTCTCCCTTTTCTTGTAGCCATGGGATTAGTTTATCATATGAATCGTTATTTTCAATATAATGAAACGCATTTGATGATTTTTCTAAATGCTTATCTACAAACTCAGCATGAGAAATACCGCCATGAATTTCATTGAGAATATAATTATATAAACAAAACTCTGAAGGAATATCTTTATTAAGAACTTCGCTCATAGGATCTTCCGGATCATTTACAACGGCGTTTAATAAATCTTCAATTTTTTGATTTGGTCGATGGATATAATCAAAGAGTGGAACAGAATCGTCTTTCCAAAAGAAATAGAACGTCCTATCACGAACTTGAGAAAAACCTTGCACCAGACTTTTTGTTTTGTAAATGCTAAATGTATAATTAAATTTCTTAGCAATTTCTTTTAATTTATCGACAACCGGAGCTCCTGTTGACATCGCTAGTCTTGGCGCGTTCTCTCCCCAAAATACTTTTGGTTTAATATTTTCAAGAACATGCTCGGCCGTATGATACATCCAATCGTTTGTAGCACTCTTAGCATTTGATGTTGGTGATAAGGATGATAAACCTGCGCAAGGGCAAACCGTATTTACTACATCTACTTGTTTTGCTTTATAACCATGAGTTTCATCAAGAAATACATAATCTCCTTCATACCCTTGGTTTCTAATATGATTCATATAATGGGCATCATTAGCTTCAAAAGCTCGATATGACATTACCCATTCAGGATGTTTACCATCAAGAACATTTTGAATTCCTAAACTTTCTCCTCCGATTAAAGGCACGATACTGCCATATGTTATTTCACTTTTCATTTTATTTTAATATTTTTTTACTTAAATTTTTATTATGCTTTGCCTATCATGATCATCATGATGTAATAGGCGTGTGTTTTATATAATTATATATTTGATTTTATTACTCGGTCTCTAAGATCTGACGAAGAGAATGAATGTTTTCTTTTATTATAATGTACAGGGCATAAGCCCTTTCCTGTGTGATCCGTGTCTCGATATTCTTCGCCAACAATTCTGATGTCAGGATTTATAGTTAATATGATGTCAACTATTTCTTGCTCAGTCGTGAAAGGTATAACTTCATCGACATATCGGCATGACGATAATTGTACGTACCTTTCAAATGGAGATTGGATCGGTTTGTTTTTAGAATCAGGGCGGTCAACAGTTGGATCAATTAATAGACCACATACAAGATAGTCGCATAATGATTTTGCTTCTTGCAACATCACAATATGACCGGCGTGTAATAAATCGAAGGTTGAACAGGTGAAGCCAATCTTAGCATCATTTGGTAGTTTATTTTTATCTAGGAACATGTATTTCTTTATTTATGATTCTGTCAAGCTGCTTTGCGACCGTATCATATAACGGTGACTTATCTGTAGGAAGGTAATGTAAAAATTTTGGAAGTTTTCTAATTCTGTCCATTGTATAATTTGGTTTAAGAAGGCCTTCGTATAGCTTAAACTCATTTCTTGGAAACTCTTTTACAGCATAACCATTCTCGGTTAACCACCTGAAGTAAACAGCATAGACGTTTTGTTCCATGATCCAATACTTTCCACCAATTGGTCGATGATGAATATTACCCAGGTAGTTCTTCTTTGATTTATACTTCTCGATAGCTCCACATACGACATTAAGTAAGTCTGAACAGAACGCTCTATCAATAAACTTGAATAGATTTGGATTTTTTGTATGTATTACCTGACCTGAGTTTAAAGTAAAGTGGGGCTTAGTATTCATTTTATGAACATCCACAAGATCACTGTAGATTCCTGTCATAAGATTCTCGACAGCAACAGACATGCGACCAAGTACTCTTTCATTATAGAAAACATAATCATTTTCGAAGTAACTATCAATAGGTTGAATAAGGAACGTGTCATCGTCCATCATACAAACCTTTTCCATACCTAGTACTTCATGAGCATATAAAATAACAAGAAGCTTAATTGACAAACGGAATTTGTCAAGGATAATCTCCGCGGTCTCAGGATCAGATAATCTTGGAACCAATTGCTTAACCGCATCAGACGCATAATAGATGTTATAATTATCCTTAATAGTATCACTAAGATCATATGTTTGATAACGATCATCGAGTATTACATTTAGAACTATATCAGTCGGTTCATTGAAAATGTTGTAATATTTAATGAACGATTCGAGCCGTTCAGGTTTGTTACTTATTATTAAAATGTTGTTCATAATACACATATGTTTTTAACTGCTTTAGAAATGATTTGGTTATTAGGATGATATTTAAAAACTCGAATGAGTTCAGCCGCAATAAGAATTTTAAAGTCGGTCTGATTAATAGAATTAAACATAGATAATGTTGAGATCGAGTTATTGACTATGTCGTTATCATATTGATTCACGATAAGGCTCGCACAGAATTTAGCTGCATCAATTTCGGTACAGCCAAACACATCGGGAATAGGGTCAATTAAGTAAAGAGTCTCACTCTTAAATAACATATTTGTAACTCCAAAGTCGCCATGAGAAAATGAACGTTTAAGATTTAAATACTTAAGAGAATCACATATGGTATTAAAATATGACTCACCAGAAATATCAGAGTGCGAATAAATCCGCGCAACATAATCAGAAAATTCAAGAGAATCTTCAGGCGAATCAATCTCCTTTAAATCTTCAAGACTTTCTTGAATAATTCCGATTGCACGGTGGAAATTATTCTTGAAGAAACTTTTGTCATGTTGTATATACTCAATTGTTAAAGTTTCACCAACAAGTCTTAGAACTTCAGGTGTATTAATATAGTTCTTTACTTGTGAATACCATTCATTAACTTTGTGAGCATTCTTATCTGTTTTATGAACATATGTTCCATCAGTAAAAATATCAGCACCAGACAAACCTCCATCGAGTTGTCTAATATCAGTCTTAAGGAAAAGTTCAGGAGAGATACCTTTATCGTCAATATAGTATGCAGCGAGTGGTTTGTCAAAACTTAGAGACCTATACTTGACTCCGTTTTTCTTTAGCCACTTTTTGATTTGGCCGGCATACTTTTCTTTAGCTTCTTCTCGAGTTTTACAAGAGATAGATCCTCGTGCCGTAAAAATATCAACCTCCCACCCATCGTCATATAAAGAATTAACCTTTTGAATTAACTCTATGTTTGGTTCAGCATGTTCCCAATCGCGATTTGTTGTTAAAGCGAGTGTATCATCAAAGTCTAAAACTATTCTTTTGTTATGCATTACTTTTATTTAGTTCAGTTAATTTACCTAGGATCAAATCATTGAGATAACTCCCATCATAATACTCTTCTTTAAGAATATCATCTAACTGATCGCGAAGTTGCTGATAAGCTTTAGGGTTTTCTTCAAGGAATTTAATTTTATTAAAAAGATCTTTAGAATCTTTTACTCTAATAAAATCAGGTACATCCAAATGTTTTTGTTGATCATAGGTTGGATGCAGGAATGGTATAATTCCATAATGAGCCATTTCCCAAAACTTTGCGGTAACCCAACCCTTTTTAATTGGAATACAAAAAGTATATTTAACTCGTGGCAACATTCTCATTAAATCGTTAAACTTCTTAGGTCCTTTGAATCGAGAGTCATCTCCAATTGTATCGGAGTTCCATTGTCCGTAAATATCAACATCATCGACATGTTCTAAAATATATTTTTTCAAATCAGGATAACGCGATGGTTTGCCCTCATTACAAACAATCATAAAGTTAATATCTTTTTCAGTTGTCTTTTCTTCAGGCTCACCAAAGAAACTATCTAATGTGTTTGGTGCTTCTTGAATAGATTTACCCTTTTCTTTTCCAATTAAAAATGTAGTTTCAATACCTTTATATAATTGTTCTATTTCTGTTATTTCCCTAACAGGGCTATCATATTCAATACTATTACGGTGTAAACACTTTTGATTATATTGTGAAAAGATCTTCCTAGGAGGATTCATTAGGTCTCTCATCTTCCCAGGATAAAGGCGAGGATCGTTTAATAACATTAACCAAGGTACTTCTTTATACTTATTAAGATAATGAATTGTTGGTCCTGCGTACTTTCGTTGAACATCAAGTGGCTTTGCTAATTGAGTATGATCTGTTTGTTTACGAGCCCAACCCCCAACATTAGAAGTTGCAACTTGACCGCACATAAAAACACCAGCATCAATTTCAAATTTTGGATTTGGAATAATAATGTTTTCCATAAACTCTTGCCTATCATTTGAAGGGTGTTGAGCTTTAGATTTATCCCATTGATTTTTTCGCCATTCGGAAAACCCAGAGAAAGCATATATGAAATTACCATGAACGTTAATCCGTTCTTGCTCGGCAATAGATAATCTATCAAAGTCACTAGCGCCAAGCATAACAAAAGTATGCTCAGGGTTTTGTGTTATTAGGTGTTCATATAAAATAGGAGCTTCATTGTCACCGCCAACAGCGCCCCAATTTTTACTATTGAATAATACAGACTTACCAATCTTGCCGATGCCGATTCTCATAATATATCTATTTGTTTCCGTTTCGATTTAAAAAATCTTTATTAACATCTTGGCCATCTACGCCATGTCTCATATAAGCTACTAAGAACGACGCATAGTTAATAAGATCTTTACCAGAATCTTCAAGAGATTCAAAGTTTGGCTCATATCCAGTATCAGATTCCATAGCTTCTAGAACCGAATACATTCTAAGAGTTTTGGCGTAAATAATATCTAAGATAGATGCGATGCCTCGTGGATAATAATCAGCTTGTTTAATTCGGCTGTTAGGATTTTGATAATCTCTTGATTTAGCAGTTTGTAATTCGGCACACTCTCGTAATACCTTAATACTTTCTTTAGCTTCCTTATTCATATGATTAATTATACCACATATTAATAAGAATGTAAATCTTTTTATTTAGTTATTTTACGGCTCATCTTCAAGATAATCGCAAAATGTTTCAATCTCAAATTGCTCATCTTGTGTCGGATTATTATCCATAAGAGACATAAGCTTTGCTAACTTAACGACCCAAGCTAAATTATTTTCTTTTAATCTGTTAACATACTGTTGATATGTTTCAAAATAACCAATTTCAATTTCTTCAATAGCATTAAGCATTCTTTTAGTTACCCAAGATTGCTCTAATAAAAATTCACTTGTGTAAGAAGTGGTTGAAATAACGTCGTGTAACCATGCAACAATAATTGCTTCAGCGGTGTTGCTATTACTATTAGATTTAATTATGTTAACAACATCTTCAATATGATGAATGTAAGGGTTTCCATTATGGCGAGTTTGACCAATATGGGCGCGGCGAGCTAGCTCTTCCGCTTCTCTGCATATTCTTTCAGAGTATGATTCTTCTTTATATCTAGGCGAAATGCTTACATCTAAATTTAAGTTATTCAGCATTTCCAAAATTTCATTTTCTGCTAATGTTAAATTTTCAGAGTCATCGCTATGTTTTTTGATATCTTTTTTTATATGTTTATTAACATTAGAAGATGCTTCCCCATTTTTAATTTTTTCATTAATTTTTTTGATTCTTGTTTTAAAAGAATACCATTCATCAAATGATAAATTGTTTTTTTCCACATCTCTGGTTTTATATTCTAAGAAAGCATCAAGCGCGTCATTCCAATCGTCATATCCTAGTTTTTTAATACTGTACATATTGGGTGGTGGGTTTTTAGAGGTTGTTATTATATTGTTTTTTAGTAATCTCGTGTTCTCCTGTTTTTAAATAATGGTCTAGTAGGTAGAATTGATTTTCATATACGTGTAAGCTACCAGCATTCCAATGAATGTTACCTTCTTTGCAATTTAGGTCTTTTGCTAACTTGTTAAGAACATATTTCTGCCAAGCGTAATCGTTTCTATAACCGGCCCAAGCATCGTTTGATCTCATTTGGACAATTGCAGACAATTTGTTTTTACGAATAACATATTGAACAGTATTTGTACAAACAAAATCTGTCATACCTTTCCTTTTAAATTGAGTATGCATTTTAGGATTTGTATAAATCATTATTGCTCTGCGCGAGTTAGGATCCTTCTTAAGAGTTTCTAATACATTCTTGTATTGGTAATAGTTATCTTTGTGATTTATTAGATATCCATAATTTGAATTTATCTCTCCTTTTGGCGATGAAACAATTTCCCAGATCTTTGGAACCTTACCTTTAATATCATTTACATTACGAGACATACTTCTATACCACATTAATTCTCGATCAATATAATCTTCATTGGCCAAACCAAATATAGAATCAGTATTTGCTATGAAAGATGCTCCAATAATTTCAACAGTTAATTGTTTATTAACTATGACATATTCTTTATTTTTATGGAGATTTGCTAAGGTGTCTCTTACGGATTTAATGTTCATATTGTAATGTTAGTATAATTATGTATAAAGATATTATACCATATTTTACCAAGTTTGTAAATAACAAATATGGCTTCTAGAAAAATACTAGAAGCCATATCATGGTTTAATTATTTACGTGAATATTAATAACGTCCTTTAAATTTATTTTTAAACTGGCTACCCCATTCGCCTTTTAATTTCTTAATCTGGCCCGGAGTTAGTTTTTTAGGGCCTGACGCTTTAGCTGGTGCTTCTTTAGGTGGTTGAGCATCTTCTGCAAAGGCTTCATTAATATCAGGAGTGCTTGGATCATCTCCAACAAACTGGCCTTCTTCGTCACGAGCTCTTTTGTTTTTCTTTTTCATATAAATTTATTTATAATGTTTAGAGTTTTATTTCTTGTTTCGTATTGCTTTTGTTTTTGTTAATATACGAACGGCGCCGTAAAATACATATGCCATTAATATCCAAAAATCGTTGCGCCCCGCTTGTTCTTTAGCGTTTTTAAGGAACATGCGATCGGCTTCTTTATAATCAATAACACCTGAAACATGTTGAATATCATGTAGCATACAACTGCTATTGAATCGTTTACTAAGAATCTTACGCAAACCTTTTGGCCATTTATATAAACCACAATAATACTCATAGTCAGCTGGAAGTTTTACACCAGTATCCTTTTGTATTTTATTAAACTGGCGTTTCAGTTTGGTTTCAATCTTCATAATATTATTTATTAATTACGCATTTTGAAGTGCAAAGGTTAATGCGCGTTCTGCTTCAATATCTAATGGCCTATTTTTATACCAGCATCCAGTATCCATATCAATATCTTTAGCAAGCTTTACAATTTCATTAACAGTAATTGGGTATCCTTTATGTATTGCGGATCCGGCAATACTAACCATAATTGAATATAATTTAGAATACCAACCAGTTTCTGAAATAACACGATATTCATTTACTAATTGTTTATTTACAAATGGGCAATCTCTATATGAAGACCAAGTAATAGAGGTGTTGTTAAGTTGATTAGATTTATACTTCATCAGCTTAATTTTCATTTCTTCACTTAGTTTACTTTTAAATGAATTTTCTTGAGGTACTATAAACGGATGCTTTTTCATTATTAAATCAACATCTAAAAAGTCGGCGTCATCGTTACAATGAATGAATGAATAAGCACCTGGATATTGTGCTGGGACGTAATACATCCTTGATAGATCCTTCGTTTGTGGATCGCCTAATGAATTAAACTCTTTATTCAGAGCAAACCATAAATGCTTTATATCATCCTTTTCTATAGTCTTTGTGAATGGTATAATAACTCTGAACTTTGGCTTTTCTTTTGTCGAGCTTGCGCTATTATAAACAACACATTTGATATCTTTAAAAACAACCAACGCTTGTTCGAAATTACACTCATAATCGTCAACGTCAATTGCAGCCCAACCACCCCAACATAAAACATTTACATTTCTTCGCTTTTCATCTTTATCATATACTGCTGGGCTGATAAGAGGTGAACCATCTTTTCTTTCGTCTTTCTTTGGTTTATAACCATCTTCTTTACTAAGGTTTAAAAGAAGTTCTTTAAACTCATCCCAACCGTCAAAGGACATCTTACGATGAGTCGAATTATCAAAGATTGATTTAAATATAGTTAATGAATATTTCATACTTTATTTTCTGCTCTAAACTCTTTAAGTATAGCAAAGATTAATAGAGCGGCCCATCCCACAACCGTAACGCCAAAGAATAGGTTAGCTATAAAAATAGGAAGAGCGTATTTATGTTTATTTACGACCGCCACAAAAGTGGGTATTAAGTAGCAAAGGCTTGCCACTATTAAAAGCATGATGAATAGAAGTAAATCCATAATTAATATTATATACTATATTTACTAAAATGTAAATCTTTTATTCGTTTAATTTAGGAAGAAACCCGTGATTATCAGAATGATCTGGCGCGACCCACCCTTTAGGCTTTACTAAATCTGGAAGACCTAGTGGATTGTCTCGACCTTCTTTAACGCCGACTTCCTTATTCATATTAGCGTTATGAACTGCTTCCCACGCTTTATGTTCGTCAACTCCAAACGCATTTAACGTTCCAATAGCGACAACGCAAAGATCAATTAAACCATCAACCACTTCTTCGCAATCAACGTCATCACAATGTAGTTTACCAACTGCATTTTTTGTTTCAGTAAGTTCTTCTTCTAGGAAGTCTAAACGAAAGTTTAGAAATTCTCTTAGGTCTTTACTATCTAACTTTTTAAGCGCGCAATGAACACCATACTTATTATGCATGTTATCAATATCGCTTGGCCAATCGGTAGATGATGCTTGCCATGTTAGAGAGTCATTTTTAGGAACAAGCGTTACCCAATCATCAAGTGTTTCTGGAATTAGTTTTATCACGTCTTCTACTGTTTTATTATTTTCCATATATTTTAATTTCTTTTAGAATGTCTCTGCTTTTATTAGACAAAGGAGTTTCCTCTGTCGTGTGAAAGTAATTGTTAATCGCATTAAGAACTTCGATGGTTCTTACGGTATCATCAAACTTTAAATAGTCTTGTTGTAATTCGTTAATAACGTTTGTCAGGTTTCTGTTTAGTTGGTTCATTTGTTTTTTATTGTGTGAGTGTCATACCTTTGTTTTATCTATACTTGCCCAAAGAAGTCTTCCAAACTAGCTTGAGGTTCTGCCGACCAACTAATAGCATGTAAGATAAGATTAATTGGATCAAGGAAAGCTTTTTGGAATTGAGTTTCATAATCAATGAACTTATCTAAACCAAATTCGTGTGGCAACTTATCAATAAACCCAATTACGTTTTCTCCAGTTGGGTTATGCTTTTTAAGAAATACAAACTTAATTTTATTGCCGCCTTGGATTTCCCTATACTTATTAGTTAAGTTAAACTTCTTTAACTGATCGTTATATACTAAGGCCGCGCGGCAATGCATTGGTGTTCCTTTACAATATAGAGTTTGTGAATCATAATATTTTGTAACATTATTAATTCCACGAGGACTTGCGATTTCATGGGCCGGCAAAGAATTAAAGTGGTTATGAAAGAAAGCGATCGCTTTTTGAGTTTTATCTTCATCCCCGCTCATCATTACTTTAAACATTTCCTTCATAGCGCCTCGACATACTTTTGGAGTAGAACTCTTAATAGCTTCAATACCCATGATCTTAATTTTCGGCTCAGCATATTGAACGCCTTCATTGTTAAGAACATTTAAAATATATCGTTTCTTTGCAGTCCATATAGCTTTATCAGCAATAGCTTCTCGCGCCATCACCATCGTATTCTTATATGAATTTGTAATACCGCCTAACTTATTAAAAGCTTTTTCCAATGCAGGAACCATACCTTCTTCACCAAACTTATCAAGAAACTCAACTGGACTTTTTGGATTAAGCTTATCAATTACATCTTGAACATTAACGTAAATGGAGTCAGTGTCTGCTGCTATAACTCTATCAACTGGCTTCTCATCTTTAAGGAATGAAGATAACCATTTGTTTGCATGTTGTTCTGCCCAACGAATAACAAGTTGACCTGTAAGAGTAATTCCTTCAGCAACAAGAAGATCAAAGTAACGGAACCATCTGTTAGCCAAAGCTCCATACAGGCTGTTCATTAGAATCTTGATCGCCATTTGTTCAGTTTCAAGTCTGGCGATTTCTGAGTCTAATATCTTACTTTTTTGCTTTTCATTCTCTTTCTTTTTATCTAGCATTTCTGCTTTAATCTTCTTACGCTTATTATAAAGCTCTTCAATAATCTCTGGTAGAAACCCTTGCTTATGTCTACTAAATGTTGCGCCATTTGCGGCAACCGCCAAATTACTGTCAGGGGATATGTTTGTTTGATCTTCGAGTACTCGATCAGGTGTAATATTAGGCACTGTAGAATGCCTTACGAGGGTCTCAGGACTCATATTATATTGTATAATAAGGTTAGGATACAAGCTGTTCAAATCGAAGCTCATTACCCAATCATACATCCCTGGCACAACTGGCTTAACAAACCCTCCAGCATATTCTGCTTTAGCACTTGGTTTTGATGGAGGAATCGCTATTTTCTTTTTAGCAAGATTCCTAAAGATTATACTATCCCATATAGAAACAGTACCGAGCGTATCTGTATAATTAACTCCGCCAAAATATGCTAGAGTAAATACCAAATCAATTAAGCCAAGTTTCTTTTCAAACAGTTCAATCAATTCAACATCAACGATATTATAATCAACAAACTTCTGAAAATCTTGTTCATATAATTCTTTTAGATCGCCTTCAAAAGCTAGCTTCTTTTGTTCAAGAACAACCTCGGCAATATTATCTAGCTTATATGATTCTTGTTGGCCATAAGTATTAAGAGTAAACTTTTTAAATAAGTCAAGGTAATCGAGTTGTTGAATACCCATAATGTTATAGCTGGTTTGCTCACGGCCAAATACATTTACGGTTCTATCTGTAATTTTTTTCCAAGGAGATAATCGCTTGGTTGCATCGTTGCCCAACATACGAGCTATTCTATTAACGATGTAAGGAATATCAAAGAACTCTGTATTCCAACCAGTGATAACATCTGGAGTATTAATAGGATCACTCCACCAATCTAGAAAATCATTTAAGAGTTCGGTTTCAGTATCAAACTGGCGATACTCTTTTCTAAGATGTGGCACTTCACTTTTAGAAAGGTCATAATCCTTTAGTCCCCAGATGATATAAGTATCACAACGGCTACTCTTTACTGCGATTGTAAGAATCTCTTGTTCTGCTCGCATTGGTTCTGGAAAGCCTGTACCAATAGCAGTTTCAATATCGATGTAAAGAATGTCGACCATCTTTTTATCATACTCAATTTCGCCAGGCCACTGGCTTTGGATAAATGCTGGAACATGCTTTTCATTTCCATATATTTTAAACGAAGGAACATCTTCATAATGTTTACAGAACTGGCGGCATTCGCTCATAGTGCCAAACTGCATTGGGCCTACAGGAGTTCCATCAATCGCTTTCCATTCTGAGTTACGGTCTTTGCTATTTACATAAAGCGTTGGCCGATATTTAAATGAATCATATATTTTTTTGCCATCATGATCGTATCCTCGATACTTAATCATGTTCATGTGTCTATCGACGCTGGTGTAGAATCCACTAATGCTGTTCTTCATGTATATATTATATCATCTTTTATTATAGATGTAAATACTAAAGTTAATAAAAAAGGGCTCCTCATTTCTGAAGAACCCTTTTATTATGTTTTAACTGCAAAGTTTAATCTTCGTTAATAAACTCTGGAAGAATAGTAAACTTCTTAGGTTTCATTTCTTCAGGAATTTCTTTCTTTAGTAGAACTGAAAGTATACCATCAACAAGCGCTACTTGCTCGACACGAATGTGATCGGCTAATGTAAACTTCTTGATGAAACTTCGAGTAGCAATTCCTTTATGAAGATATTCTTTATCTCCATTAAGCTCAACGCAATCAGATTCAACGATAAGTTGATCTCCGTCTTGTTTGACGGAAAGATCTTTATCACTGAAGCCTGCGACTGCTAGTGCGATTTCAAACTCATCCTCATTATGCTTCACAATATTGTGAGGAGGATAAGATGCTTTCTCTCTTGATTCTAATCTATCAAAGATTGAATCGAACCCAACCGCGAAAGAACGCGGCAACGAATTTAGTGTATTTGTTATTGTCATATTTTGAACTCCTTATTAAGCGAGTTATTTTTTATTAATTGAGATCCTTTCGGCACCTCTTTATAATACGAAAACGTATCGTATTACAAATCTATTTATACTCGAATTCCGAGTTTTTTTAAATATTTTTCAGCTTCAGTGTCAAAGGTTTTTTATTAATTACTCTCTGGTAATTTTCCTTTTAACTTATGTGATCGATAAGCAGTATTTAATTTTGTATTCTTTAAAATATCTTTAATATCCTTTTTAAGTTTTGCTGCGTCCTGCTTATTAATTTTACCACCTTTTGTGATACGTCTTGCGCCACGCTGTTTTGTCGCATCCCCGTATGTTAAGCGACCTCCTTGATTATTATCTCTACCATAATGGAAAATATTTGTTCCATTACCAACATCTTTGGCAATTTTTGATCCAAATTCTTTTTTAATATCATTTAAAATCTTTTCAGCATCAGGAACATCTCCATCATAATAATAATCTGCCTCGGGATCTGTTGCCGTGACATATAAAGAGATTAAACTATCAAGCCGTTCTCTATTTTTACCTGCAAGTTTTGCTTCATCCAGACACTTCTTCTCGTTTGGCAACAAATATTTCTCAGTACTCATGATTTTATTTATATTTTAATTTAATTTATACTCGAATACCGAGTTTTTTTAAATATTTTTCAGCGTCATCTTCAGAATCAAAGAGAGGACCTTCCATTCTACCTTTAACAAAGATAGCGTGACCGCCTCTTGTCTGAGACCATTTAATTGAAATCTTTCCAGCTTTAAACTTTTTCTTAAGATCTGAATTCATCGCATTTGTCCTTTTATCCATCGCTTTTTGTTGAGCTGGAGTATAAGCAATACGCAATCCCTCTAAATATTGTTTAAAGCTTTTCATTTAATAATCAAATGGTGGGCGGGGATGGTCTTTTTTACTGATCGAATACCAAGTGCCGTTAACCATCCAATAAAAACTTTTATCAGATTCTAAAACCCAGAACTCACCTTTTGGAATTGGAGCAGATGAAACTTTTTTAAAAGTCTTAGTTACTGGAGCACCAGTCGGCCAATTTTTACTTGCCTTTTCGGCGGGTCTTACAGAAGATTCTCCATTATTATCTGCTTGATAAACTTTATAACTTTTATCATCGCTTTGGAAATCTAAATAGTCAGATGGCACTTTAGCTTCAGATAATGTTTCTTCATCTAAACGCTTCTTCTCGTTTGGTAACAAATATTTCTCAGTACTCATGGTTTTATTTTTAAAAATTAATTATCGTTACTCCCTTGAGTATATAAATTAGTAAAGAACCAGTAAGCTAATGTATCTTTTTTAAATGGATTCTTTGGTTCTTTATCACCATTATATCCAGCACTATATGCTTTATCATATGGTTTTTCATACATTAAATCTTCAAGTGGACCTACTAAAGAAGTGGATATTTTGTTCCATAGATTATTGGTATCTTTAGAAGTTGCTTTTGTTTTAGGAGCATCCTTAATTAGTTTCAGAACCTCTTCTTTTTTCTTTGGAATTGTAATAGATTCGTATAAACGCTTCTTCTCGTTTGGTAACAAATATTTCTCAGTACTCATGTTTTTATTTATAATACTAAGATTTTTTCTTTACATTACCAATATTATATTTGGAATTAAGAGTCCAATTCTTCTTCTCTTTGAATGGTACAATTTTAATTTGTTTTAAGTTGGTCTTTTCACTAGCATGAGTATAGTTTACTAATTCTAGCAAACCCCAATCAGATAAGAGAGTTGTTATAGTGTTCCTTCTTTTAAAATCTTCTTCAGTAAAATTAGAAGGTTTACCATCAAGTAAAAATAGTTCTTTAAAGTGTAGAATAAAGTATCGCCCTTGCTTATGAAGAATATGGCAACTTTGAAATAAAGTGTTTTCTTCCCTTTGAGAAGAGACTCCAATTCGAGTAAGGGTTTCTTTTACCTTAAGAAAATCGTCTGGCTCAGACAAATAGATCTCAAGCATTTCATCAGGAGACCAACTTTTTATTTTTTCATTATCAATGTTCATTATAATTATTTATTATGCTTTTCCACCTTTGTCATGATGACGATGTAAAGCTTTTAACTCTTCTTTATTAAATAAATCCAATACATCGCGCGCTTTTTCAGAACTATACCCATAATGATCCATGATAATTTTAATATCATTACTGTCAGGAATTGCTTTAAACCATTTACTAAATCTTTTACGAGGACGTAATACGTTCTTATAAAAATCATATTGCATTCTAGCAGGGAGATGATAATTCATATTCATCTCATTAGCAAATAGAATAGTATCATTAAACTGAGATAACCCTCGGTTAATCATAAATGGAGTATAAGCTTTCTCAGGACTATCAGGGTCTGGTAAGGTTTCACTAGAATCAGCAGTTACACCTTTAAGAATATCCGGAGCTTTAGAACCAGCATTAATATTATTTAAAATATCAAAGAAGGAAAGTTTTTTAACTTTGCTCATTACTTCCATTTAATGTTTGCCATTAACTCTACTAAACAGGCAACCATGTTGATTTCTTTATCACCACAGAACGCTGCTTTGTAACTATAATCGGCAATGATTAAAACTGCAGAAGGAATAGATGAAGGATCTGCATAATCATATAATGAATCGTATATCTTTCTAAATACAACAGTACTATCAAGAGATGTATTATTGCATACCCATCCTCGCATTCCTTTAAAGTCTTTTGACTTTAGGAAAGTAATAACCTCAGAAATATTAGAATCAGATACTCCAAGTAAAACAGTTGGCTGGATTTCACCGCCTGCTCCATATCGTTGGCACTCACCAATAATCCTTCTCCAATCTGGAGCATATCTAATAATAAGTTCGGCTAGTATTTTATCTTCATACTTAATGCCTTCCTTATCTAATATAGTTTTTAAACGCGATAGGAACTTACCAGCAAGTGTGGCAAGATCCTTTTTATTTGTATTAAACTCAATGACTGAACACCTGCTATGCAACGGCTCAATGATTCGATTCTTAAAATTGCAAGTTAAGATAAACCTACAGTTATTAGAAAACTCCTCAATGAAACCGCGCAAAGCAGGCTGTGTACTTTGGGCGTTAAGATAATCAGCCTCATCAAGAATGATTACCTTTAAACCGCCGCCAAGACTAACGCTACTAGCAAACTGCTTAATCTTATTTCTTAATACATCAATACCGGATTCTTCCGAACCGTTGATTAACATATAGTCAAGATTAAGTTGATTGCATAATGCTTTTGCTACAGTTGTTTTTCCAAGACCAGCTGAGCCGGTCAATAACATGTTGTGAACCTCTCCTGATTTAACAATAGAATTAAATGTTTTCTTTAATTCGTTAGGAAGGATACAATCGTCAATCGTGGTTGGGCGATACTTTTCGCACCAAAGTGTTTCAGTCATAATATAAATTTAAGTCAATTTTTGTTTAGGCTTCTACCGGCTCAAGAATATCGGATTCAGCGGTTGCTTCTTCGCCTTCAGCTTCTTCGCCTTCAGCTTCTTCGCCTTCAGCTTTAGCTTCTGGTGCGGGAAGGAATGCGCGCATATAATCAAATACTTGACCAACGGTTGACATTTCTTCTGCTTTAATCGCGCCACGCTCTGTACATGCTGCGATTACTCTACATACCATTGCTACTGCTCCAAGGTTAATTTCGACAGTTTCAGGGGTTTCCGTTGCGGTATTTTCTTCGTTTTCCATAATTATGTTTTGTTGTTTTGTTGTTTTTACTTTACTAGTTTAGTTGTAAGTTGATGTTTTTTCAAGAGCGATGTAATATTTTACAGGCACTGATGTATTTATCCACTCACTGATTAGCTTTGAACTAATTTTTACATTATAGTCTCCGCTAAGAACTTTTAAATTCGCGATGAGGAACTGCAGATCAAAGGATGATTTGCATTCGTTGTCTTCATCGAGAATGATTGAAAATGTGTTTGCTGTTGGGTTCTTTGGATCAACTACGGCTAAAGTAACTACGCCATCTTCACCTTTTAGCGAGACGATAGCATGGTTCATAACACGAGCCGCACTCCTAATTTGAGTTAAAGTATTACCACTGATTGATACACTTACTTCAGTTGATGGCATTGTGATTTCGTTTTGAGGCGAAGTGAGAATGCTTTCATCGGCGAAGCGATAAGATGCTTTAGCTTTTCCATTTTGTAGAGTTACTGATTCGCCGTTAAAGGAAAGCTCAGGTTCATCTACCAAGTTAACTACATTGATAAATTCGTTAAGATCATAGATTCCAAATTGAGATTCAAAGGTTTCTGTAATTTCAGCTACTGCAAAAATATTCTTTGCTTCGGCGATTGTGCTTAGAGAATTCCCAGGCTTAACAACCAAATTTGGATTGATATCTGAGAAGTTCTTTAGGATGTTTAAGGTGTCGTTTGATAACGTTGTCATAATGATATTATATTCTAATTGTAGTGATTTGTAAATAAAAAAAGTAACCGTGTCAGGACCACCACAACCCTGACACGGCACTATTATTACCGTCTATTAACGTTTTGCCTTAGGACTAACTAGGGTGTATCGCTTAACGGTAGTACCGCCGCGTAGGCGGTGAGAGTTAGAGTAAATCTTAACACCTCGCTCTGTGCGAAGGCGATTTACGACACGGCGGGGATCGCCAATGCCAGCCATTTTTGCATCTTCAACTGAGAACTCTTCGCCTCGGTTAAGACATTCGGCAACAGCGTCTGATTGAGTGTTGCGTTTAACGAGCGTGCGGAATTTAGCAATTTGTTGTTTATTCATATTTGTTGTTTTTGTTTTTGTTGTTATAGCCGTTTGTTGTTTATTAGTGTTGGCTAGTATCACTAGAGTTTTCGTCAGTCGAGTTTTCGTCAGTCGTGAAATTCATATCTTTGTCAATTTGATTTGTATCAATCTTGGTATAGAGATCGAGGAAAGCTTCCTTAGTCTCATCTTCGAATCGGGTGATACACATCTTAATTGCTTCAAGGCGATTGTTAAAGATTGAAAGAGCTTTAACAATGTGGCATAGTCGGCGAGTTGAGATTAATTCGTCAACGCCTTCACTTTCGTAAGTCTTACGGATAACTGCGCCCCAGCTGACGAGTTTATCAGCAAAATCATCGTGCCCTCTGACATCGCATGAAGTCATATGCTTCTTAATAATTTTTAGTTCGACATTATATGCGGGGAAGGGCTGATCGATACTTGCTACGAATCGTTCTACGAAAGCATCATCAATGATTTGTGCGGCAGAGTATCGTCCATCATCGGCACCCCGCCCCTTAGTATTCGCCGTTGCAATAACGTTGAACCCAGGAGCGGGGTGAACTACGCCACCCGTTTTTTTCACCATCACCGGCTTACCTTCCAAGACGCCTTGGAGACACATGATCTTATTTGAACCTCGGTCCATTTCGTCGATCAATAGTATACATCCAGCTTCCATGGCTTTTAGTACCGGTCCTTTTTGGAATACAGTCTCACCATTGATGAGACGAAAACCACCAATCAGATCGTCTTCATCAGTTTCTGGTGATATCTGTACTCGAACATATTCGCGCTTTGCCTTTGCGCAGGCTTGTTCAACCATCATTGTTTTCCCGTTTCCTGACATTCCACTAATGTACAGAGGGAAAAATTGTTTTGAGTCGATAATCTTCTTAATCTTTGAGAAGTCGCCCCATGAAATAAAGTTAGGATCTACCTCTGGGATATAAACATCGTCATTGGAAACCGATTGGACCGAAGTGGCAAATTTGAAATTCTCATCAGCAGAGTTACTTTGCTGAGGTTGAGCCACCGAAGCTTTCTTTTGCGTAGGCTTAGTTAGGCAGACATTGCGCATGTCCCATTCACCTCGCTTTGGGCCGGAGTGCATAAAGGTTTCTTTGGCACTATTGTAACTATAACCGTGGGCTCTAGCGTGTGTGTAAATATCCTTCGTTTTAACGATTGGATATGTTGAGACTGCTTGTTCTAATTCTGACATTACAGTGTCATAGTTGGACTCAGGCTTCTGCGTATTTGTGGTGTCTTTTTTCATAATGTAATTTGATGGTGTAATGGGAGGTACTTAGCGAATCCGTTCCCTTCCTTGTAGATATATTATAAACTAAATCTTAGTGAATGTAAATAAAATAATGATAGAAAATGCATTTATTTTCACATTTTTTCCTATTAAATCACCGTGTCAATGAATTTATTAAGGAAAATTCGGCTCTGTCGTTTAGTGGTATTAAACTTCTTAAAGGAGGTTGCCAATTTACTTCTATTCGCGGCTTTGTTAAGATCTTCAGTATCAACGGTGTCTGGCACTTGAAATTCTTCTTCATCATTTATTTTTAAGGATTTAAGGTTATCAATAACGAAATAGGTATCATAGTTATATCCATTTTCAATAGCATAACAGTTGCTTTTTAGTTTCTTAGCTTCATTTTTACACTTGTCAATATATTCCCACTTACGTAGATTTTTAATATGAGCCAATGCGCCGAATGAATGATTTCTGCCATTTGCCGGACTTGAAGTTAAGAAGAATCCAATCATCTTAGAGCCGGTGTCCTTCTTAATACTTTTTACAACATCAGAATATGCATTCGGGTTTTGGCGACTAATATCAACAGTATCTTTTCCTATTTTAATATATCGGTAATTTCCCCAAGGGTCTTTAGAATTTGAATACATTTGATTTTCTTCATCCTCTACTTTTGGCTCGGTAGAATGAGAGTGAGGAGTTTGGCCTTCGCCATCTGTTAAAAATACAGTTGTCATTTTTTCAACATTATGCGTTTTCCTGAAATTTTTGATAAGGCCGTGAGCCATGATTAAAGTTTCAATAAGAGGAGTGCCGCCCATCTCTTCTAATTCAGAATTCATACAGTTATGTTCCAAATATAGGTTAGTCTGATATGTTCTAGTGCCATACGGTTGATTTATTTGAATGGATAGCTTATCATATTTATCTCCATCTGAAAATATTGCACCGCTTTGAATATATAATTCTTTTAAAGCAGTTTCATATTTAGATTTCTTTAAAGAGGAATTCATTAACTCACAAACCTCGGTAGTAAAGATATCAAGGTTATTTCCGTATTGGAAATTATTTCTAAAGAAGTCGTTTTTATTTTCGTATTTTCTAATATACTTACCATTTTCCAAAAAGGCTCTACCGGATTTACTGGTGAAACTATAAACAGAGAACGGAATATCAACCGTCTTACAAAACATAACCAATTGAATAGTCTGTTTAATAACATCGCTGATGCAATTACCCATGCTTCCTGAGTTATCAATAAAAATATTCATTCCGTGGTTTTTAGAATCAGCAAGGTTGGTTACCGATTTAAAAATCTGATCATCATATTGGTAACTATGCAATTTGTTTACATTGATGGCTCCGGTTCTAGCTTGTGTAGATCTTGAATATGAATGTGCGGCTTTTCGCCTTTCAAATTCTTTACAAAGGATATTTACATTTTTCTTTGTAGAATTCTTAAACAAGGCCCACTTTTCGTGAACCATTGGATCATTCATAATAGTATCATAATGAATACTGGCTTTACGCGCCGTGCGAACGTCATCGAGGGAGTGTACTAAATTTCCCACATTTTTTTCAGGAAATTTATTTAGGATAGTTTCATTGGATGCCATTTCACCAAGATCCTCAAGGTGTTTATCTAATGAATCTTGAGTTTCTGATTTAAACGCTTCTGAGGTTTCTTCTTCTTTACTGTGAAGCTGTCCTCCAGAGTTTCCACCATGTGATGTATTAGTATCTGGAGATGAGTTTTTATCTTCTGAGGATTTTGAAGAGGAATCGCCATCATCATCTTCTGATTCTAAATCATCGTCACCTGATTCTGAATCGTTAGACATTTGGTTATCCTCGCCGTCATCAGAAGGCTGTTTTGCCTTTTCTTTGGGGTTTTTCTCTTCCTCTTTCTCAATAAAATCAGCAAGCTCTTGAATAACGTCCAATACATCATCATAGGTTTTACACCGGTTAACCTTATCAAATAATACGGTTTCCTCATCGGAGAATTGGACATCAATAAGATCTCTTAATTTACCTTTAAGGTTAATACGATCAATGAATCCTAAAGCATTCACATCCTTATCTTTAATTTCAAAAAGATCGTTTTCTTTAAAATAGGAGTATCCATCATTAAAGGATTTAATAAGGCCAGGATATTTAAATTGGATCATCTTTTCAATCCTAATATCTTCAACAATGTTGGCAATGTCAAAAGGGAGTTTTGGATAACGCTCTTTAAATTTAGTAATTCCATCCTCAGGAGTAAATAGAGCATGACCAACTTCATGGCCAACCAGCAGGTCGGAAACCTCTTTAGTATCGGTATTCCACGCAGGCAATCCAAGAACTCGATTTTTAACATCAAAATAGGCTGTCTTAAAATTGCCAACAGTCACTTGAATATCTTCAGTGGCTAATAATTTGGCAAGCTGTTTCTGAGCGTCTATATTAATAATAGTGCGGTCAGGCTTTGGTTTAATAACGTGTGGTTCTTTAATCATGATATAGTGGTGGTTGGCTATTCTCGTGCCGTCCTTGTAGATATATTATACTCTAAAAAGCATAGAATGTAAATAAAATAATTCACAAAATGCACATTTTGTTCTGGAACCCCCGTAGAATAAGGGTTTGTCGTAAAAAAGACCGTTTAAAGAGCCATTTTAAAACTGTTTGACGTATATATTATAGGAAATAAGAAGAATTGCTCTCTAATGCCCTTTTTACGTTATTATCACGTTTTATGCATTTTAACCTATTAACCATTAACGAGTTACGTGATAGATTTTATGCTTGTGAAGTTTTGGCGTCTTTGAAACTCAATCTTACGATCAAATTTTCCTTCAAGGAGGTCTTGCTTATGGCTAATAACAAAAACACGAGTTTCATCATCAAGCGAATGCATTATCTTTAACAAATTATCAATGCCGTCAAAATCAAGACTAGCATCAAACACTTCGTCCAATATAAGAAGGTTTGTATTTGCTGAGTTTTTCATTTTGGCAATTTGTCGCCATGCAAATAAAAGACTTAAGTCAATTCGTTGTTTCTCTCCTTCACTGAATGATGCATAACTAAAGTCATCACGATGGCGGCTTCTAATAGTTTCATTAAAGTTTTCATCCAATTCAAAACTAACAAAGAAGTCAAGCAACTGCAGATAATTATTAATTAACTTATTCATCGGGGGAAGGTATTGACGAATGATCTTCGTTTTAATACCAGTATCCTTTAGCAGTTCACCAATAACATCATTATAATGTTTTTCTTCAATTTGCTTTGATTTTAAATCGCTAAGGTCATCCCTAGTAGTTTGCATATCAAGTAATTCATTCTGCGATTTCTTTAAATCGTTATCATCTGCGGTTTCATTCTTTTGAGCACTTAATTCAGATATCCGCTTTGAAAAGTTTTTAATCAAAACATTATTACTAGTCATTTCATTATTAAGTTTAAACAACTCTTGCATTTCCTGATTAGTGGTTTGTAGTTGTTCGCCGGTAGATTTAATGTTGTTCTGTAATTTTTCAAAACCATCAGTTAGTTCTTCTTGTTTACATCCACAAGATTCTAGTTTGTTATCGCGTATAACCGTATCAATAGTTTGGCTACATGTTGGGCAAGCTGAGTTAGACTTGTAAAACTCGGCTTCCTTTTCAATAGCATTCATTTTACTTTTAATCTGAGATTCAAATGATTTCATTTTATTCAAACTACGATTTAAAGTATTAAGCTTCTTTTCAGTATCACTATGCTCTGCTTTGTAACGAACCAAGATTTTTTCGTTACTTTCAATTAAAACGTTTTGTTCTGATTGAATATCTGCAATCTCTGATTCATATTTAACTCGATTAGATTCACTGATATCTGATAACTTATCAATATGCTTACGCTGTAAAATAATCTTTTCTTTAATCAACTTCCACTGATATTCATTATCTTTAATTTGATCTTTCAGCTTAGCATTATTATCTTTAAGAATAGTATTCATCTTAGAAAATATACTAATATCCAAAAGATCTTCAATAACATTGCGCCTTTCATATTGGCGCATCTGCATGAATGGAACAAAATTGCCATTACCTAATACAACAACTTGGTGAAAACTCTTATGGTTTAATTTAAGAATGTTTGTCTCAAGTAACTTTTGAAAATCGCGGGAATGAGATTCTTGGTTAATCATTTCACCATTAACCCATATCTCAAAAATGTTTGGTTTAAGTCCTCGGACGATTTTGTAATTCTTATTACCAACCGAAAAGGTTATTTCTACTAAACACTTTTTACCATTGATACTATTAATTAATTGAGGCTTATTAATAGCTCGGTGCGGTTTACCAAACAAAGCAAAGCTAAGAGCATCTAGCATTAAACTCTTACCAGATCCATTATGGCCAACAATTAATGTTGATTTAGTTGCTTCAAAATCAATAGTGATTGGTGTATCTCCAACTGAGAGAAAATTTGAATATGTTAAGGTATGGAATTCTATCATAATATTTTATAGTGCGTCTGAAGATTGAGCTTCAACAAAAAGTTCTTGTAGTTTTAATTTTATTCGGTCAGAGTCTAATTCAGTTTCAACAGAATCAACATATGTATTCAATAAGCTGACAGTATCAGTTATTTCAATCTTTTCATCTTCAACATTTTCTGAAAGATATTCATCAAAGTTTTCTACAATCTTTAAATCAAAGGGCTCTTTATTAATTATCTCATCAATATATTTGTCAAAAAGAAACGGGTTCTTCTTATTAATAACAATTACTTTTACATATGAATCTGGTACACAACTAAAATTACACGACTTAATCTCTGTGATAATATCATCAGACGCTTTACTATCATCATATACTAGTTTATTATAAATTGTAAGCGGGTTACGAATTGGCATTAGCTCACGTGTCTCTGTATCAATAACATGGAAAAACTTTGGATCATTACAATCTGCCCAGGTTAATTCAAAGGGAGTTCCAAGATAATGAATATTTCCTTTATTGCTTTTCGTATGAAAGTGGCCGCTCATTACAATTTCAAATCGAGAAAAGATATCAGACTTCATAGCTCCAGAACTAGCTTGAACTCCTTTCATCATATCAAATCCTTGAAGTTCTAAATGCCCACCTAAGAATGGAGCTTTTACATTTTTAACAAAGTTAGTTACTTCATCGTAATTCTCAGAATTTATCCAAGGGATTAATGCAATATCCAAACTACCATAACTCACGACGGTTGGTTCCATGTGTAGATTTACAACATCTTTATAATGTTGAAGAATCTCTTCGCAACTTGATAATGAATTTGTATTTTTATAAAATACGTCGTGGTTTCCTGGAATAAGATCCATGGTCATTCCATGTTCTCTTAACTTATCAAGAAACATTTTCTTATTCCTACTAAGAACTTTAAAATTTACCACTCTTCGATGATCAAAATAATCACCAAGATGAAGTATCTTAGTTATACCATTTTCTAAACAATAAGGAAAGAAAACCTTATCATAAAATCTTTCAGAATAATCTAAGAAGATATCACTACCATTTTTAACACCCGCATGAGTGTCTGTTATTACAACTAACTTCATATTACTTATCGAAAAAATCAGTTAAAGGACCGTTCTTAGCTTTCTTAGCAGGACGTCTTCCTCTACGCTTTGGCGGTAACTCAACTTCTTCAGGAGTTGGGCCCTTTTCTTCTTTAAAGAATGGGTTTGTATTTCTCATCCTATTAATTACTCCTTCACCAATTTGAGCAGAGTCTCCACTAAAGTCAGCAAATACATCAACAGCAGATGTACTGATTATTTTTTGTTTGATCTCAGTTTGTTTCTTTTCTTTGGCAATCCTTCTTAGAAAAGCAAACCAACTAATTTGTGTAAAGTAACTAAACGCGTTTGGCTTTCCTGTTCGCGTAGGTTTATCAATATCATAATTATTAACATACTTAATACAATTCTCAACTGCATCCATAACCATATCCTCTCGATATGTATAGTTAATAAAATTACCACTATGAGAAAGACCTTCTGCAATATTCAAAAAACATTTACCAATATAATCAGTAATACCTCTTGGATCTATACCGTTTTCAATATCTTCTTTAACACCTTTAACATGTTCAGATACGGCTTGCCCGAATAAAGCGTTATCAATATAATGTGGGCCACGTTTCTTCGCAGTCTTCTTCTTAGCAGTTTTCTTTTTTGCCGTCTTCTTCTTAACGGCTTTCTTATTGACTACTTCATCTGATGTAGGTTTATCTTTATCCTTCATATGTATATATTATACCATAGATTTAGTCTAATGTATATAACAAAATGCTATCAATCTTTTTTTATTATTATGAATTTTATTATTTACATACTATTGATTTTATAGTATAATATTCTATAGAATAACAAAAACAATAATCAATTAAACCTATTCCTCCAATTAAATAAGGTATCATCATTAGTATCCTTATTTTTTTTATTGATTTTTTTTGGAAAGTTAGATTCAATATCCATTAAAGTATTACCTAAACAATGTTGAATGTAATTACTTAAAGTTGATTCACTATTAACTGATGTTTCAGTTTCAATAATCTTATCATATAAAGTTATTATTGATGTATTCATTATTGAATCTTGATGTATGGGAACCATCCCTTCGGGATTAGAAGGGTCCATTAAAAATACATTTTCTAATTCAACTCCAATATCCGATACATTAATAAGTTCTCCAATTAAGACTCTTCCAGAAATAGTAGTAAAGATTCTAACATCAAGTTTGTTTGATATGTCGTTATTGTATTTCATCTAAACTTAATGGTATTTCGAAGATCTTGTATTTGAATCCCTCTTTATTATATATACGGATTCTTTCCTGAGCATGTTTAAACGTATAGTTTTTCTTTTTACGCCAACTAAGGTTATCAGAAATATCAAATACAGTAGTTTTTCTTCCATCATCTGATTTTCTCAATCCACGACCAATACTTTGAAGAACTTTAATTTGAGATTTTGTTGGACTAGCGAATATAATATTATGTAAGTTCTTAATATTAATTCCTGTTGAAAACACACCAGTACTTGCCACAATAATTGCTCCGGTGGTATTTGTTACTTTATCTGGTTTCATATGAATTGTTTTCTTTTTTTAATATTAATCTTTTTCTATATTCTGAATAACTTATCTTATCTAAATCATTCATTCCTTCATTATTAAAATCTATGTCCTTCTTATTATAACCCTCCCAGGTACACCAGAACATCCAAGTCTTTTTACTTTTATATTCCCGCTTCACGCCATCGAGCCATTACCCAATTTTCTAATACATCATCATCTATTGTTATTTCACACGCTAATTTTTCAGATCCATCTGTTAATGGAACTTTTACGTTTTGCCCGACAGTGATCTTTTTTAAACCAAATTTCATTGTTGTTGTTAAGGGATTAGTATCAACAATACTTCGAATGTTTTCTCTGTCATCCGCTTTTACTTCTCCACTAACATAAAAGATATTATCTTTATCATCTGCGCTGTCTTGAATCATTTTAAACAAAGGTTTACCATGTTTCTTAACGAGATTAAAAAGAACAAGTGTATTACCATTTTGATCAAGCGCTAACTTTGATATAAATTTATTTCGGTTTGGGTGTTCAACAATGGTTGCAATTTCACTTTGATAATCCATTTTAACAACTGCTTTCTTTAGAGCATCATCATGGTTGCATACAATACATTTAATTTCAAGATCAGCGAGTGTCTTTGAATCAATTAATTTCTTAGTTGAAATTACGTTAAACGTTGGACCAAAGTTTCCAATTAAAACCAATTCATTACAAAGACTTCCATCAAGAGTTCCAGTAGTACCAATTCTATAAGGCGCATTAACTAACATCCCCATAATCTTATTAAGACTCTTGGCTTTAAAGAGGTGCGCTTCGTCTCCAATGATCATCCCATATTGTTGGAACCATTCAGGCCGAAGGTTTATAGCGCTTTGCCATGTTGAAATAATAACACGAGCATCAAAGTTTTCTTTTTCTTTACCAGAATATATTTTATGTATTTCGAGATCAGCATCAAAGGAATCATCGTGTGAACTATAATCGGCAAAGTCTTTACTCATTTGTTCAACCAATGAAGTAGTTGGAACAATGATTAAAACATTATCATCATGATTTTCTATATACCATTTGATATACATGTAAATTATTAAACTCTTACCAGAACCAGTTGGTGAAACAATTAATGATCTGCCCTCAGTAATTCCATGAATAAATGCGTCATACTGATAATCACGAAGCTCAATTTTTTTTCCTCCAGCTCTTAGCTCTTGAGAATTTGCAAATTTATCAAGGTAATCTTTATCTATAACCTCTTTGTTTTTAAGAGTAGAGCAAAGGTTAATTCCATATCCACTATCCTTTGCAAAACTAAGTGTCTTTGGTAATAAACCATATGGCAAAGTATTATTGCGCATATTCAGTAAACGAATTTTTCCATCCCACATCTTATTTCTGTAACTTGGCATAAATTTATACCCGTCAACATAAAAAGTATAATGCTCGCTAAGATCCATCATAGCACCAGAATCATCCGACTTAATATGAATTAAGGTTTCATCTACATGTGATATGTCATACGTACTACTCATTTTTAATTTCCAGATACAAACTGGCGATGCGCGATTATATTCTTAATAGTTAAATGTCTAAAACGAACATTATCAATTATATCTTTACAAGTATCGCAATAGGTTTTTAAGTATTCAACTCTCATTTCCATCTCAACTTTATTTGGGTCAGCATCATAAAATTTATTCATGTCGCCTTTAAGCGGTTTGGCCATTCCATTAAAAGGATCGTAATTCCAACTTAACGCATCCATTTCTTCTTTAGTCATTTTACCATTGTAATATAACCAAAGGTCTTTATTCAAAACGGCTAATTCTAATTCTTTTTTCTTTAGTCTTAGTTTAGCGTGAGAATGTAACTCAAGATATTTACTATGCAGCTTCGCGCTGTTAATACTTGTATCATCTAAATTAACATCGTCAATTTTAGAATCGGTTTCCCACAGTTTTAGTAGTGATTCTAGATCCATCATATAATTTATATATAATGCTTATTTCCTAAACTCAAAAGTATCATATCTAAACGATACTTGGAATACCGCATATACTGGTTCGCCTTCTGCTTGTATATTAAAATCAACACCCCCAAGCGATGTTGGAAATGCATCTTTAAAATGTAATTGCTTATTTAAATTATTATGGCTTGATTTAATATTAATTGTAATATCTTTAAAATCAATTAAACTAGAGTTTTGATCATTGGAATCTTTGTTTGGATTGTTATTATCATTCATCCAATTATAAACTTCTTCATATGCTTCCATAGTTTCATCACAAATAAATGAGATGGCCAATGGTTCTTTACTTGTTGTTTCCGAAACAGAAAATCCAGGCATATTCATATAAGGAGTCGCAATCTCGTTATTGGTAATAGCTGGTAATGAAAACGAAACAATGTTTTTATTCAGAACTGATTTACTTGCTTGCGTACCAATATGAACAGTAAAGTTATCGGTTGTCGGTAAAAAATTATTCTCAATCATATTATTATTTATAACAAAAAATGAGGGACCGCCATTTCTGACAGCCCCTCATCGGGTTTGTGTCGTCCTAAGGTAGTGGACGAAATTTAGCTTTTGCTAATTAAACAGCAGGGTTAGTACCATTGATATTGGAAACGGTAAACCTACGGAAGTAAGGGTTGTTAGCAGTACCTGCTGGCTTACTAGTTGGACCAGCAATAGGATCATGAGCCATTGGGTTAGCAGCAAGACCATAACGAGTCTTAAAGCCGATCTTAGGCTGGAAGCTGTTCTCGTCAACGGCGCGAACCATTGTAAGAGGAACGTATGGGCAGTAGTAAATACCAGCATCATACGAGTTAGCACCTTTGTAACCAACGGTAGCGTAATCATCAACTGCATATGGATCAACATATACCTTAATGCGGCCATTGATAAGACCGGCGAATGTGTTACCAGTTGTGTCAACGTTTAAGTTGGACGCGATAGCTGGAGCATAGTCGAGAACGCCTGCAGCTGCAAGAGCAGAAGCAACGTTTGAAGAGCAGATAACATAGTTACCTTTTCCACGACGAGTGCCTTTAGCAATCTCATTGGATTCAAGCTCAAGTTGGAAGAGAAGTGATTTGAACTTCTCAACAGCCCAACGGCCGTCTGCATCAACGTCAAGATCAAAGTTACCTTCATCACCTGTACCAGTAAGTTGGTTGGTGAAACCTAGAACCGCTGCGGTATTAATTGAATCAATAACTTCGCGGTTGATTTCAGCAAGGATCTCAGTGCTAAGAATATTAGCAAGTTCTGCTTCAGCATCAAGACCGTGAATGGCCTTGAGGTCTTGAGCGAGTTCCATTGAGTACTCAGCTTTAAGAGCACGTGTCTTAGCTTCAACAACAACTTTCTCGATAGTGAAACCCATGTCCTTAGTAATGTTGCCTTCACCAAGTGCGGTAGAGGTAGAAGGAGCGAATTGAGTAGGAGCATTGAAAAGAGCTTCGTCATCAGTTGTTTCAACAGGAGATGCATCAACGCCATTATAACGAGACTTCATCGCGAAGATGAGACCAGTAGGACCGGACATTGGCTGAACACCACAAACATCATAAGCGATAAGGCTTGGCATTGCACGACGTACAAGGCTGATGAGTACTGGATCCCAGTTATCGGTACCAGAAACAACGTTTGAAGGTTCGCCTGCTTCATTGAGGTATTGCGATTGGCCACGAGCTTCGGCAAGTGCCTTCTCTTGGTTTTCTAACATAACTGCAGTTACTGCTTTGCGATGGTTATCGGCGAAGGCAGGTGCATCGGCGCTCTCAAGAATGGGAGCCCACTTTTTTTCTAGTTCTTCTGAATTAAACATAGTTTTAATTTATAGTTTTGTGTTTTGTTTTTTGTATAGGAAATGCTTTACTCGGAGAATTTCTTCCCTTTGCTAATAGCACTTAAATAATTTTGCATTGCTTTGGAAACCTTTGGCTTATCAGAGCTGGCAGATTCTTCAACAATAGTTTCTGTGGTTGAATAAGAATCTTCATCAGACTCTTGTTCTTCCGTTTCTTCATTAATTGACTCAGCGCCTTCAAAGTAGAAGCCCTTAAGAGTATTAATACTCTCACGGAATTTATCTTCACCTTCAAAATCAACGCCCTCAGCCAATGATTTTAGTTTTTCTACTTGAGTTTGAACAAGACCTTCGCATGACTCAACAATAACCTTTTCACGAGTTAATGCATCAACCTTATCGGCCAATTCGTCAGCAATTGCGCGTGTCTTATCAAAGTCCTCTTTAACTTGGGCAACTTCACTTTCCAATTGCTCGAAAAGATCAACCTTAGTTTCAGGAACTTCAATATAGTTCTCAACAAAGAGAGTCTTAAGTGAAGACATGAAGTCTTCAGCAATAGAAGTACGTAGAGAAGTTTCAATAGCAACTGAATTTTCCTTAGCCCACTCAGATACTGCGTAGGTTAAATACTCATCAACTTGCTCTGATAAAGCTGAGCTCATTGTCTCAACTTCTTCAGTTAGTTTCTCATCATATTCAGCTTGGATCTTCTCCTTAGCTTCAGCGATTTGTGAACGAACTTCAGTTTCAAAAATAAGAGCAGCCTTGGCTTTAAAGCCTTCGGTAAGGTTTTCTTCTGACTCAATTAAACGTTTAATATCGTCGGTTTCAACCGCAATAGCATCTTCCTTTTTAACTTTCTTTTCGGACTTTACGTCTTCTTCTTCTTCGTCTTCGTCTTCTTCGTCGGAATCCATTTCTTCTTCGTCGTCGGAATCTTCATCAGATTCTTCTTCCTCTTCGTCATCGGATTCTTTCTTAGTAGCTTTCTTAGCTTCTTCGATCTCTTCTACTTCTTCAGTAGTTTCAACTTCTTCAGTTTGTTCAGCAACTACTTCTTCAGCTTGCTCAACAGAACCTTCAACGATTTCTTCGGTTTCCTCAACGGCTACCGCTTCTTCGCTAATTTCTTGTTCTTCCATTGTTTCTTGTTTGTTAGGATGTTGTTCACTTATTTCCATTTCGGATTTAGTTCGTGCATTTCTGCGTTGTACTAAATAATCTTCAATCTCATTGACATCCTCACTAATTTCATTGCTTTCATTATAGATTGCAATATCTTCAGCGTTTTCTTCGGTTTCTTCGACAGATTCTTCAATAGAATCATCGAGTGTTTCCTCAGAGTCAGAGGCTTCTTCACTTATTTCCAAATTAGGAACTTCCTCTAACGTGTCAAGAGAATCTAAGTCAGCTTCGACAATGTCGAAAACATCATATTCTTCGTTTAATATATTATTAGACATATTTAGTTTTTCTTAGTTTCTTTTAAGTTGGAGAGGAAATCATAAGCGATCTCAGTCTCATTAATATTCATTATTTCCCATACTATAAATTCTCACATTAACCATAATAAAAAATTTGTTTATAAATCAATTGAAATATCCTTAAGAAAGGATGAGAACAGCTGCTGCTGTTGCTCTTCTAATTGATTTAAAGAAAGTTTGTCAGCCTCAGCTTTAATATGCTCTGCTGCTTTTGTAACGATTTGGTTTCCTTCAAAGAAGTACTCAACGCCTTCCATAATACCATTTACAAATGCGCTCGGAGCTGAAGGATCTTGTACAATATCAACTGTTGCTAAAATAAAGTCTTCGTTAACAACATCAACGCCTTGGCGATTTTTTGATACACTGCCCATTCCTCGTGAACTAACACCAAGTTGGCAACCGCCTTCAAGTAATCCCTTAACGATTGTTCCCATTGGAGTATCAAGAATCTTTGCTTTACCAATAACATTGTTACCATTCCAGCTAAGCTCTGTAATACGATGAGATACTTTATCCAAATTAATTGAAGGGCCTTCAGGATGGTTTAATTCACCAACTGCGCGACCTTTTGCAACGTAATTCTCAACGTATTTTTTAACCGAACCTTCTAGAATTGCCTTTGGGTAAATCCTTTTATTATGATTAAGCTGATCGGCTTGCATAAAGATACCTTCGATGATATGACTCTTTTTGCCATCCTTTGTTTCGGTGAGGTAATTTAGCTCCTCGTTGTGTTCTGTTATTAGTTTCATATTATGCAAATCTTGTTGCTTCATTTATCGAACTTGAATTATGTTGTACAGAATCTAAAAGTTTTATAATATCATCGTAAACATTTTTAAAAGTAATGCCGCTTCTCTTAGAAAAGGCTGGCATTGTATGTGGTTTTCCACGATGCATAATAACAATATCTTCTCCATCTATAAAGACCTCTTTCTTATTTGAATTAGTAAGTTTATGGAAAAAGGCTAAAACTTCATCACGTTTTTTATTGTAATCACTTAATTTAAAATTATGCCAAACCGAATAAGGCTTACCATGTAGAGATTTGAGATTTACCGTCGATTCTTCTAAATTATCTTCTTTAATACCAAGGATTTTTTTAGCAGCTTCTTTATCAATAGTTGCTTTGTAAGTCTTACCGTTGAATTCGAATTCCTCTTCGCCATCAATAACTGCTTTAGCAGCAGCTTTAGTAAATTCATTACCTTCTTCTACTTCTTCTTTACTCTTCTTCTTTTTCTCTTTGCCACAAGCTTCAACAACATCTTCAGCATCAGTAAAAATGTTATTTGCTGCAGTTACTCTTTGTAAATCAATTTCAGTTTTAACTTTATCTTTTAAAAGAGTATTTAAAATCGAAGAAGATTGCTTAGTATCGCCTGAAACTATGCTTTTTATTAATTCGTTTGTATTCATTTTAATATTATTTATTTATATAATTTTTTGTTTTAAGCATCTATTTTAAAACTCATCATCATCAACAGGATCTTCTTCAATTTCAGCGTCGATTCTTTCAACATCCTCGTCAGTGAAGTTAAGAACATTAGATCTTACCCACTTCTTAGAATAATACTTACCAATAAATGGCTGTATTTGTTCTAACATTGTAATGCGTTCTCTTAGGATTTCAAAGTCCTTTAACTCTGAAAAATAGTTATCTTCAATAAAGTCAATTGCTATTTTCTGTTCAATATCATCCCATTCTTCTTCAGTACAAATGCGTTTTAGCAAGCACTGTACTCTAAGCATATTAATAAACAATACCGAAAACTTACGGCGAAGTCTATTAATAAACTTTTGGAATTTTACTTCTTCTCTTGAAATCTCACTAACTCGTCCAGCGTTATAAGTGCTTTCAGAATCAATCCTACTTAACGGAACATTTAATGAACGATATAGTTTCTTTTGGAAAAAGATAACATCATCAATTTGAGAAAGATTCTCACCGCCTGGGAGCGTAGTAATCTCTGTTCCTCGACCACCTTCACGGCGTGGTAACCAAAAATCTTCGAGCATACTCATGCTCTTACTTTCATCCTGAACTTCTCCAGTTCGCGCATCGTAAATTAACTTATTACGATACTTAGACATAATTCCTTGAACATATTCTTCGGCTTTACCTTTAGGAAGGTTACCAATATCAATATAAAATATGCGGCGTTCAGGAGCTCGTGATATTCTGTAAATAACAAGAGCGTCTTCCATTACACGCAATTGGTTTACTAGTTTTACACTTTTATGAAGATATGACGTTGAAATTTTTTGTGTTTCGTCTGTTGTTCCCGATGGAACATATACAATAACATTTGGGTCGATTTTTAAAGCCTGGTTTCCTGCAGACATATCTTGCCCATAAAGGTAATACTCTTTAGTAACACCAGTGGTTTCTTCACCGGTTCTTTTACTAACTTTCTTAGTAACTTCTTTTACTTTACGAATATGTAAAGGATCAATTAATCGAACATCTTTAATACCTTGTTTAATATTTTCAGAATCAATCATTAAATGGTAATATAGTTTACCATCAATATACCACCGCCTAAAGACGTCATGTGAATTAAAATTAAATTTTAATAGTTTAATAATTGTATCAAACTCATCTCTAAATTTCTTTTTAATACCATCCGTTAAATCTACATCGTCAAGAACTAAATTTACAGGAGCAGTATTAGAATCTCCAACAATAGCAGCATTAACAATATCATTAATTGCGAGATCGCACTCAGGTTGAGCTGCCGCCGTTCTATAACTTTTAATTAGATCTTTTTCGTTTTGAATATTTAAATTATCCAAATCGAGAACTTGCCCATAATAACCAGACGCCGCCCCTGATGAAAAAACAGCAGAGCCGTCATCATTTAAAGGCGGAGCAAAACTTTCAATAGAATCCTTTGCGTCACTTTCATCGTCTAGTATATTTGCTTTCTTTAGCTTTTTACTTATGTCAAATCCGAATACATTCATATATTATATATAATGCTTAGAATTACCCCAAGATCAACTCAGGGTAATTCTAAGACTTAATTTGTTTTAACTAATTATAACGATTAGTTTGAATCTGATGTTGCAGCAGTGGTATTACTTACCCAATATTGGTAATTAAATTCTACTGTAAACTCTTCAATCGTATCGTTGGTTTCATAATTAAGATCAATTGCACTGATGTTTGTTGGGAATGCATCGATTAATTTATAACCCTTAATCGCAGCACCAAGTCCGGATGAGAGTCCATGACCTGCGCCATCACGACCAAGTTGCTCAACTTCTACAGGGCGCATATAGTTTAGCGCTTCGCCTGATTGGCTGTACTGAGACGTGTTTGCTTTATTATCGTTAATAAGATCCATCCATGTTTCAAAGGCATCCCTTATAAGCATGTTTTCGTCGTTAATAACTGTAATCGTCCATGGTTCAAATGTACGGTCTCCTGCAACCTTTAACTTACGACCTAGGTAAGGAACTTCGACGGGTGCTATAACACTCGATGGAAGTTGCGCTCCTTTGATCATAAAGCTACCAAGCTTAGTCAACGTATCTGTTGAAAGCTCAGGCGGAAAAAACACTTTACATTTGAATAGGTTTGGCCTTGCGCCTCCCCCTGTTAATTGTGATTTAAAATCTGATATATTACTCATTTTTTTTATTTTCTACTGTTTATATTAATATTTATCAATCCTTTATTAAACCAGCTCTTCAAAAATAGCACCTGTTCTGGTAGCTATAAAGTTAAGCGTGATAAAGTTAATTGAACGTAACGGCTTGATGTAAATATCAGCAACGAATCGGTTTCCATCAACAACTTGTGATGTATTATTCGATGAGTCACACACTATCTTAAAGTCTTCGATTCCTCGACGACCTTGAACATCTCGTAAGAATGGCGCGATTGCATTAACAAAAGCTGATCTTGTAAACTCGTCGTTAATTTCAAATAACTGGAATTTAGCAGATGTAGCAATTGCCTTCTCAACGGTCATAAACAACCTACGAACATTAATGCGATCAAACGCAGAAGGACGTGCTAGGGCTGTCTTATCACCATATAGAACGATACCTTGGCCAGGGAAAGAAACCACTGGGTTAACTCTTTTCTTGTATAATTCATCACGATCGGCCTGCTTAGGATTGTAAGCAAGTTTAATAACACTTTGAATATTACCTCGGTTTAATCCAGCTGGAGAGAACCATGGCTCTGAAACATTATCTGTATTTGCGCAAAGACCTGCAATATGACCGCATAAAGGAATCCAAACATATTGGTCTTTATAACGATTATAAACATAAGCAGGAGTACTATCAAATACTGCATAACTTGTAGAAGTAACACCTCCGGAGCCAGATTTACCTTCAAATTTCCATAATACCTCATTCAATCGGTCGACATCATTTGTGTATTCTTTAACCTTTAAAGGAGCAGAAAGGAATGCCATACAGTCTTTACGTGTATTAGCAATTTCTAAAAGTTTATCATCAACGGTTTTGGTTTTTGACGTTACATAATCGTAATCAAGAGCAAGCTCTGTAAAGTTCTGTGCAAAAATCAAGTTAACATCAACGGTTTCATAATCGCCAAATAATTCGATTGCCTCCACTACAGGATCTGCAGTATAATCGGCGTCGTCCATTCCATCTGCGAGATCAACATAATATTCTTCAAAACCTTCCACTGGAACTGTCACTGTGCCGGTGGTCTCTGTAACCTCTTGTAAAATACTATTAATTCCAGCATAAAAATCTATAAGCGCTCCTTGAACAAGAATAGGCTCTTCAGTAGGACGAACGGCCCAAACATATGAACTTCCTCCATTTAATTTAGAAACCCAATAGTTAGACTCACCAAACTCATCTTTTGCATTTGCTGCCATTGATAAACCTTGGTAAATTTCAAGAATGCTACCTTGATCTCCAGAAAATGCACCACCTTGGTCTACAACCAATACGTGAATTTCATCTTTTGCAGTTGTATCGCCTAAAAGATTTTCCGCCCAAACAGTGTTGGTTGGTTTATATCCTAATTGAGCTTTAATGGTACTATCTACTGTGTCCCAATTGTCTTCTGTTATAAAATAAACACGCAGTGAGTTACCTAAAGAACCCGCATATCGTGCAACGATATTCGAATCAATCCCAAGTAATTCAGATGATAATCTATCTAAGTCGTCTTGTCCATTAATTACGCCTGGGTCATAATCGCCAGTGAAGCCGGCTGGTGCTGGAATAGTATCCATACCTGCGCCTCCTGATGTCGCGTTATAAGAGCCATTAACGGCCCGCGCTACTTTTAATGAATTGCCATATTTTAAAAAGCTAGCAGCAGTTAAGAAGCTAACTTCGATTTCTCCCTTGATTTCTGGTGTTCCAAAAACCTTAGCGAGGTCTGTTTCTGAGCCTACCGTGACTAAACGTCCCGACGGTCCCCAACGAAAGTACCCTGCATATCCACCAATAGAGGTGGATTGTGCTGGCACTATATCTGTGAGATCAGTTTCTTTGATCTCAACTCCAGGTGATACTAAAAATCCCATAAGTTTTTCCTTTCAGTGTATTTTGTTTTACAATTTATAATTAGCATAATAAGAATATTCTCAATAACAATATTTATTTTATAACGGCCCTTAAAAGGCCGATTTCCAATCTTTAATATTATCTACTAAGTTACTATGCTCATCGTTTCTATTATCTTTAGATCCATGCATATAACCAAATGGAGGTAGATCCTCTTCCATTTCCAGAATCCTTTCTTTATATAGAAGATCTTTAATTTCTATATCAGTTAATGATCTGAAAAAGTCAGTACTAACAAACCATGCAAATAAAACAAAGTTCATTACAGAATCATCGTGTGTTCCACTTGCACCCGAATATGAGTTACCCTTTGGCTCAAACGAACTAAATTCTGCTATTGTATTGGGATCAACCAATAATAATTTACCGCCTTCTAACAAATCTTTTAAGTTAGAACAGCCCATTCGTTTAACTTTTGCAGACATTGTTACGCCAATACCATTTGATTTTACTGTGCTTGTTGTAAAAGTATTTTCATACTCATGTTCATAATAAACAGCATTACATACTACTTGTCCTGCATCATTATTCTCTATAATTACAAGCGCATCGTTATATGTTTTTGCTGCTCTAATAATAACATCTGGGAATAATAGCGGGGAAATTGTATTATTTCTATATGTACAAACTTGTTTAAATGGTTGGTTTGTTATATCAATGACAGAAAAAGTACTATAGTCTTGTCCTCTTCCCTTTGAAACATCTGCAGTTAAAACATAAGTATGACTAAGATTTGGCTCTTCATAATAATTAATATCATGTTGAATTTTTTCAGGATTTCGTGAATTCATTCCTAAAAGAACATTTGTATCAATTAAAGTATGAGAGCTACCAATAAACTCAATTTCAAATTCTTGTTTAAATTGAACGGCAGATGTATTAGCAATAGTTTCTTTTTTCCAAGCTTCATCTCTGCCTGGAACATCCCACCAACTAACTGTGTATGGCGCAAAGTTATTAGCTTTTTGGACAGCGCCTTCCCATAGTTTATAAAACATATTACCAAGTCCATTTGGAGTGCTTGTAATAATTACCTTAGTGTCTTCACCAGAAGTAATAACTGGATATGTACTAGTGTAAAACTCTTCCGACCTTTGAACGAAAGCAAACTCATCAAGGAATACAACATTCAAACTCAAACCACGAATACTACTAGAACTAGTAGCTCCGGCAATAATCTCAGAGTTATGACTGAAAATAATATTACCTTTATTTAAAACTTTACAGCCAGGCTGTAAAAAGAATGGTAAATTCTCTAACATTAGAGTTAGCCTCGCAAGCATTTCTCTTGCAGTTGCTCCTTTATTGGCAAGAATACCGATCTTCTTATTTGAATTAAATACTAAGTAATGAAGTAGCCATGCTATTGACGTGATACTTTTACCACTTTGACGGCAAGCTAAAACAATACTAAAACGATTATCTTTATAATGGTTTACAAGATCTTCTTGGTACCCTCTTAATTTAAATGGAACTAATCCTTTATCTAAACTAATTACCTTAACATATTTTTCGCAGAAGTATGAAATATTATTCATACATTTCTTATATTCAATTACTTCTTCTTTAGTAAAGCTTTGTTGTACTCCATCCGCTTTAATAAAGGTATTACCATTATAAGAATTATTTTTCATCTTTAATCAACTTCGATTATATTGTCAGCGTTATCATCACCTTTTAATAAATTTTGTAACTCTGTTGTAGTGCCAACAAAAATACTGTTATTTGTAGTGGTGGACGCTGCTTTATTTTCGTCTTTAATTAAAGCCTTTCGTTGTTTTTGTAAATCTAAAAGCTGCCCATTCATTTCTGCGGTTTGCTTTATTAAAGCACCAAGAACTTCAAAAGCACGAGGATGTTCTGCGTCAGCTGCTAAGTTATGCATCTGCTCAATAGCTTCTCCACTAGTATCAATTAAACTTTTAATTTGTTTACGAGCTATTTCAAAATCCTCTTCAGCATCTGATATAAGGCGGTCTTGAGTTGGCTCCTTTTTTAAAGGGCGGAGTTCCATATTATTTTTCATTTCACTTGGAATATTATTCTCAAGTGATTTTAAAATTTCGTTTTTATCTTTACTCATAATATAATTTATTTAAAAATTGCCTTAATCATCTGGCCAAATATCTCTATCAGGATCAATGATTCCTAAGTTAACAACACAATCAAAATCATCTTCGGTTTGCGCTCTCAGTGCCGTTTTAACTTCAACGCCGCCAAAGGCATCTTTGCCTTCTTCTTCCATAATACTTACATCAATAGCTTTAATTAAACCGCCGTTATTACATGGTATTAAAGGCCCTGCAAACTTAACCTTAACGCCAAAGCTCAATGTATATATAATAGTTCTTCGTGAATCTTTAATACCACCTTGATACGAATCTTCATGATCAAGGGAGTTTAGGCTTATTGGAATATCTGTTATACTCTCAGGACCTTCTAAACCTTTTACTGAAAGCGTATATGAAGGGCTAAAGAATGGTAAAATTTGTTCAACGATTTGAAGAGCTTCGTCTTGAGATCTAGATAAAACATTTAAATCAATTGTCATGTTATAAGGTACTGCTTGAAATACATTAAAGCAATTTCCATCAGCGTCCTTTTGTATTGTTTGATTAAATTTTGTTAACTTAGTAGCAGCGTCATATGTAATATCAGCAATCTCAAATGACATTCTTGGTAATTTAATAGCAATAGATTCATCAAGGGTAGATTCATTTATTCTTGCCAAATATCTTTCTCTTGGCGCATAGGCTAAAGGAACTCGCTGAACGCTTGTTAACGCGCCATCAACTCGCTTACCAATATAGATATCATTAAATAATGAGCCAAACACACTAATGATCTTTCGAACATTGGCATGGTAAAAATAATCGTGTCCTAGCATAGTTTTTTATTTATTGGAAATTAAATGGTTCACCGAATGGATTGCTCTCTGAAAAGTCAATAAATTCTAAACCGTTAGCCGCATCAGCAAACGTTGCATTACCTGCCCAATGATCTGAATTAAATATATCAGAGTCGGAATCGTCAAGGCTTCTTAGTTCACTTATAATTAAAGAGCCCCCGCTTTCAGTACCTAAGAATGATGTGTTAGCCTCAATATTATGGAAATATCCGTCATCAAACGTTAAAGTGCCAACTCTCATTTCTTCAACAATTGGGTCACTATCTGGAACTATATTATATTCAAAGAACTCTGTATTACCAGTTATACCGCCGGGTGTAGTAAATGTTAATGTTTCTCCATCAATAAAATTTGGTTCTGTTTTGGAATCAATAACAAAAGTAAATCCTTGAGAAAGTTTTTCTTGTATGTCATCAATATCGTCAATGCCTGTATCAATTTCTTGTCCTTCATATTCAAACTTCTCGCATGTAAGAGTAAATAATGGTAAGTCTTGTAATTGATAAAATGGTTTTTTAGAATCAGAATAACGAATTTCAAAAATAGATTTATAAAGAGGCACATAAATTAAATCGCCCTCTCTTGGACGCACTGCATCATCAGCATAACCGTGACGCTGAATAAGTTGGTTCCATCGATACTTAGCGACGCGTAACGTCATTTCATCTCTAACTTCTAAACCAAACTTTTCATAAATTTTAGAATCTCCTTCAAAGCCCTCCATTTCCTCAACATACATTTCAACTTTGAATGCTTTATCAAAGGTTGAAACCACGTCTTCATTTAAAACAAAGTCCCTCTTAATAATCTTACGAGGAATATAATAAACGTCAATGCCATGAATCTGTATGGACTCTATAACAAGAGACTCATATAAGTTTTGTTCAGACTTAGCGCCGTTTTGAAAATATTTATTTAAAGCCATTGGTATTATATTTTAACCACAATAAAAATCAACGGGTGCTTCATATTGTAATTGCCATCTTTCTTTAAGTTCTTTTAAATCTGTTACAGCGTCATCATAAATTGGCCTCCCGTTTATTGTTACGCCGCCCGGTAGTTGCATTCCTTCAAATTTAATTAGATTTGCACCCCATTGTTTTTTAAGAAGTAGTGTTAATAATTCTTTTAAAGCCATATCATTATATACTTCAGGATATGAATTTGGATCTATTGTTTGGTAACATTCAACAAGAATAAAATTTCCAACGCCGGCATAACCTGTAATATCGCTATGTATTTTAATTGTATTTTTGTGGCGACTATATGAAACCTGTTGAGAATGACCATTTATAATATCATCAATTAATGAAAGGTTTTGTTTAGTCATTTCATAGTTTACTAATCCTCCGCCGTTTGATCCATTCAATCCAGCAACATCATTAAGGTGCATTTGATATTTAACACTAAACATTCCACCAAGACTTGATGAATTTAAACCTCTGATTCGAGTTACGCTTAATATTGAATCTGGTAATTGAATTTCCCTATTATCAATAGTATCTTGCGTTATCTCATGTTTAACAAAGGTTCTTACTACTGCATCTGAATGGTACTCCTGATAAAATTGAATAGCTTCATCAATGCGATCATCGATTTGATCTTCATCAAGGTTAATTTCAATGACAGGAGCGCCTAAAGCTCTTAAACAATATTCTGCTAATTGGTCTCTTGTTTCTGGTCTAGCCATACTATTATTTATATAAACTTATTATATATAAATTGTATGAATAATGAAATAGTATACATTAACAAAGGCGCTCGGGAATTATTTAAAAAACTCGGATGTGGAGACATAGATTATATCATGATCTATAAAAAAGAAGGCAATGATATTTACTTTTCTGCCGGAGATAAAGGAAAGTTTAAATCCGATCAAGAAGAAATAAACTTATTTGGCGTTTAAGAACGAACCGTATTTTAAAGCGATCAGTAATAGAATATACCCTTGCCCCAAAATAATAGTAGCAATAAATATCTTATGAACCTTCTTAGCTAATAATTTATTTTCTGCAGGTATAAAAGCTTTTATATGGCAATACGCAGCTAACAATGTCATCCCTTGTCTAAAAACAAGGTTAGGAAAAACACCAAAACTAATTAATGCATCAACAGGTTCTTGCATTTGTAAATAACCAGCTCCCCAATAAAAAGCCCAGTATGTATTATCAAGAATATTTCCAAGGAACCCAATAAAAATTCCGGTAAGAAACCATCTCATTTTTTCTGAAGAATTGCTGGCACCCTTCTTATTAGCATTCTTTGCAGGCTTAAAAGCTTTAAAGACAACAATGATACATAGGGCCAGCATCGGCAAAGTCCAAGCTATAGACTGTAATTGAGCAAAAGCTTTAAAGGTTTCGTAAGGCGTCATATATTTTATGTGTGTGGTGTTTAAAGCAGAAATAAATCCTAAATCTCTACTTTATATAATATATTTATAAAAATATATCTTTAAATAATAACGCTAATTAGCATTTCTCTTAAACTCACGATCGAGTAAAATATCAACCTTTGTTTCAATAGCCTTTACGTCTTCTTTAATTACGCTTACCTTTTCATGAATTGGAGCGGTTTCTGCTAATATTTGAAGTTGTAATCGTTCTTCTTTGATATGAAATACCTGATCTCTAGAATGTAGTTCATGAATCTCTGCTACTTCTTCTAATAATTTTTTAGTCCCAGAATGTGCTGGTAATTGATGGTGAGTACTTACATTATTTAAAAATATAATACTTGACCCAACAAAACCAGATAAAGCAATACATGCTAAAGTAACTGCCAACCACCCTTGAATCGTATTTGGTTTTTTAAATCGTATACCAGTGTCAGTCGCATGTAACTCTTTGATAGTTTCAGCAACGACAAGTTTCATTTCGCGCGTAAAGGCATCTTCGTCAACTTCTGTGCGTTTCATAACAAATGGGTATAATATAAAGGTTTGGTTTACTTATTATAAACTTATTTATAAAATAGTATTTTTAATTACCGATTGCTTGCCAACAGAATCCAACGCCGTTACTACCAGCGCCCTGAGAATTATCAATGCCGTCTGGCCGATTTATAGTAAAACCTTGACGGTTATATGAATCATATGACATAGTCGTACCACCGCCCCCTTGTTTTGTAATATGTATAGTAAACATATTATTTGGAAACTCTTCTTCAAAGATAAACGTTTGGGCGCCATCTATGTTACTCATAGCAGTTCCAAACTTCATAATTAAACCACCAGGTAGTTGTACATGGCCACTGCTGCCGATTAAGCTTGTGCTATAAGGAGCTCCAGGAGTTGGAATTCCGCTTAAAGTATTTGGAAATATGTCATCAGTTCCAATTGTTAATTTCTGGCCTTGCTTAATAACAGTATCTCCGGCTTGAGTTACTGTTAAATCAAGGTCTGATGAAGTAAGCGACCCTTGGCCTCTAAATCCAATTCCAGAATTATCAGGTCCTTGATCAATAAATCCCCAATCGGCATCTCCATTACTACTGATAGCAATTCCGCCGTTGGTAATACTTAAAGTACTAACTGGTGCTACAGAATCAGGTCCAACCCTAACTAGGCCATCGCTTTGAATCTTTAAGCGTCTTGGTGATGGGGTCCCATCACCGGTATGGAATTCCAGTCCGTTATCCTCTTTAATAATGCGACAATCAAAATCTTCAGCACTTCCGGCCGTTTTAAAGTCGATGAACGGGTTGTCACCATCGGCTACTGACTCTATTAATTCAATACTTCCAGCGCTGCCATTAATAAGAACGCCACCATCGTCGGCATTTTGGCCCTGTGTGAAAAGGCCTTGTCCAACAACATGTAATTTTTCAAGAGGATCAATTGTTCCAATACCAACATTTCCATTTTGTATAACACGAAATTTAGGAATATCAGTTGTATCTGTGCTGTTCCAATCACCATCGGTATATATACTTACAGAGTCGTTGCTGCTTAATCGTAAATCATCCTTTTGTCCTAAATCTGTATTAGGGATTTCAGTGGTTCGAGTTGCGGTAATTAGTGCTAATGGCCAAGTGTTGCCAGACCCAGCCGCAGAATAATCTGATCCAAGGAAGAGGCTATCAGCAACATATAATTTACCATCTATTTGAGTATTACCAATTACTTGTAACGGGCTGTTTGGCGTTTCAGTTCCAATTCCAACGTTACCACTTCCAGTAACACATAAATCCAAGCCCTGGCTAGCATTAAAACCAGATCCTCTGAATCCAATACCTGAATTAGTAGTACCTTGGTCAATCATTCCCCAATCGTCATCACTGTTAGAATCAATACCAATAGTTCCGCCTTGAATAGATAACTTCATTGGAGGATTTGTTTCACCGGTTCCAATACCGACATTACCATCATCAGTTATTCTAAACCTATTAATTAAATTAGTAGATTCGCCTATTGCGTTAAACCCTAAAGGTGGCGTGAATGGCATTTGTGATTCGTAGGTATCAATTCTAAATTCGCCTGATGCAATTCTAATTCGATCGGCATTACCGCCACTGCCCGGGTCATTACCTTTGTAGATAAGTAACTCACTTTTTTGATCTGCGGTTTCATCATAACGGCGTTCTCCTATAAAGGCGGCGTCTGGGTCTCCATATGTTCCTGCAAATGATATATAATTACTTGCATCATAATCGGATACATCTGTACTATATCGACCAAGAGCAATATTACCTCTAACATCTAGCATTTCTCGGCCAACTACCAAATCATGACCTGCAAAGCCAGTAATTTCATCATAGCTGATAACTTCACTAGTTAGGCGCGGCCCAATTACAAATTCGCCAGATTGAGAAAAATGAAATTTACCACCAGTGCCGCCATTGCCACCGGTTACAATCTTTAATGCGTCACCTTGTTTAATTATACGGCTACTATAATCATCGGTTTGTTGGTTTTTAAAATCAATATATGGATTTCCCCAACCAGGCTCCTCGGTATAATCATTGGCGCCGTCAAATAATTCTATACCGCCATCACCGGCAGATAATAATATGCCACTCGTATAATTTTCTTTTGCAAATATTACATCCTGCCCTAAAACATCAAGTGCATAATCCTCACCACCCGGCGCTCTTCCAATTCCAACGGCGGTTGTATTTTCAAAAATTGTTGAAACTTCAGCATATCTTGCAACTTCTGCATTACTTGTATCTTTAAATATAAGTTTATCATTTGCAAAAATATCAGCTTCAGTGAAAACAGATTCTGTTATACTATTGCTTACATCAAAGATAAAATCTTCTAAAGAAAACTCCCCAAGGTTTTCATTATATTTAATAACTTGGCCATCTTGCGCACCTTCAGGTGCAGTCAAATCGTTTATTTCATGTATATGATATAAAGGTTGACGCTGATTAATTAATCGAAAATCCTCTGTATCAATAAGTTCAGCATCAGTTAATATACTATTAAGTCCTGATAAAGTATCAATATCAGAAGGTTGAATTGCAGAATCTGCTTTTTGTCCTTGAGCGGTCGTTACTGGTAATGTAACTGTATTACTATCGGAGAGTGTTAATTGATCATCAACAATTGATAAGTCTTGTAAATTTGTATTTTGTGGTAATGTAACTGTATTACCTCCATCAATTGTTAATTCAAAAGTTTGTGGATCAAAAATTAAACTTTGCATTCCTCCAATAACTGGCACTGGAAGTTGAATACTATTGCCTCCACTAATTTCAATACTTGTTCCATTTAATGTTAGCGTTTGGTCACTACCAATCTGCTTACTTGTAATAGAACCGCCAACGTTTAAATCAATAAACACGTCGGTTGCATCTCGCCTTAACGCAACATAACCTTCAGGTAATATACCATTAACGGCACTTCCTGGATTTTCATCGCCAGTTATTGGAGGAATAGCTGAATTGGTTAAACTTAAAGCGACTTGCCCATCAGGGTGAATTCTTATTTTTCCATTTCCTGCGGCATTTCCAACGCCAAGATCTGCAAAGGTTAAAGCAGAATTAACTTCATCTTTTTTAGTTAATAAATGCTTAGCTCTAACAACAGTATTATTAGCAGGGTCGTTTCCATCTGCACTCCAAACTTCTGATTGTGTTGAAAACTCTACGATACCTTTATCAATATCGGTTGCCGCACTAGAAGCTGGTCCTGTTAGACCCACAGCACCAGTTGGACCAGTTGGGCCGGTTGGACCAGTTGCACCCACATCACCAGTTAATCCGGTTGGACCAACGGCACCAATTAGTTCTCCAAGATCTGTCCAAGAATCTGCAGTTGCATTATATACATATATGTGAGTATTAGTCCACACTGGGCTATCACCTGTAGTCACTCCATATAAAACTGCAACGGTTACGCCGGTTCTTTGTAATGCAGCTGATAAAGGATTACTAATATCACCCGCTGTAGGAATTTCATCTGCCCACTCATAAACTGCTACAGGACTAATTCCAAGGCCTGTCGCACCTCTTACATCACCTAAGTTTTTGGTTGTATCTCCACTATAATATGATACAACTAAATTTGATTTGTTATTATCACCAGCAACTAAATTAATATCTGATATTAAAAAGTCGCTATATTCATCCCTAATAACTGCAGCAATATCTTCATTAATGTTTAATGATTTTGTTATTAAATCTCCAGATTGATCTTTCCAAAACAAAGTTGAATCTGTCGCATTAAAAGCAAGTTCTCCATTAACAAGTGACGCAGGATCAGGCTCTGCTCCACTATTAAACGAATGTTTTAGTATAATTTTTGTTGGTGTAATTGCCATGATTTTAAATATTTATTCAGGTTTAAACGTAAGTAGTTCTAACATATCGTTGAGCTGATGTAAACACTGGATGAATAGCTTCGTCGTGTGATGTCGCTCTAGTTCCCTGTACCCAACCGGCTACATATAGTCTTCCGCGTTCAGCATCAGGATCACCACCATCTTTACATAATATAAACATAACATGTGGGTTACCTGTTGCAATTTGAACAATATTCATTGGATCTTCTGGGAAGAATATTCGACGCCACCCATTCGTATAATTATTAGCAGAATCGTGAGTTTCTGCTCCTGAACCCATATGCCAGCCGGTTTCATGATAATAGGTATATCCATTAACATATAGTTGTGCTTGAATACCACCTGCTTCATCTGTGACCGATCGTGTAACTGCAAATTGTTGGTTTCCAGTATTGCCTTGCCAAGGAACTACAAATAATTTTTTACAAGCATTATTACCGGCTGCGCCGATTGTTACTCGTTGAAGAGATGTTACGCTTTGAGTTGTATTTGTACTTGAAATTGCTTTAGCAAATCCAACTCCTCCGGAATTACCGTGATATCCTGTAAAAAATAGTGCAGCATTTTTTCTAACAAAGTTACCATGACCAGTATTGTATATTTGATCAGTATAACCTGTAATCTTAGCAGGAGATCTCCATGAACCAGTATTACCTTGTCCAGTTTGTCCATGGTTATTTCTTCCCCATGTCCATAAGTCATGATTCGGATTGGTCCAAGTAGAAAAGGTTGAAGAGTTCTTCCGTAAAGCCCATACAACGTTTTGTGTTGTATTATTTTGCCAATGATTAATTTGTAAATCAACAATTCCTGTTAATCGAGTTTGATAATTTGGAATAAAGGTACTTGTAGTTGCACTAAGAGTATATGATGTTGCATTTGTTGTTCCAGGACTATTTGGAAACAACCCGTTCTTTAATGCATTTGTTCCAGAATATGGATATACTCTAAAGCGCGTATTCTTTCTTTCGTTATTACCATCGCCAAGAATTACAAAATACCAATAATTATTTGGTAATTTAATAGCATCTAGGTTTTTAAGGCCATGTGGTTGAGAATCTTTCCTTCTAAAAATTCGTGTATTACCGCCATCATTGACCATTGGAGAACCAAGATTTCGATTAATTCCGTCATGAACAGGTACCATAAATTGATTATTTACTCCACGCGTAGCTTGGTTACCTGATTCATAATATGCGTTTATTCCCCAATGCCATAATTCATTAGCGTCATCGTCGCCTTCTTTTCCAACAATAACAAAATGATCCCAACAACTAGAAACGATTTTCTTAATATACCAAGGGTAATCTGAATCATAATTTGCATTTTCTGGAGTATAGAAGTTAAAGGATTTGTTTCCTGGAGACTGAACTCTTTCTGGCTCTCCGTTAGGACTGCCTGTTAATGTTTGAGTTGAGTTTCCATATTCCCACCAAAGAACGGCTCCCATTTGAGTTTGCCCCGGCCCCCAGATTATTGGACCTCGTGCGGTCGTTGCATTAGCGCTGTTAGCAGATGCGTTTTCATACCAATAGTTAGCATTAAGATGACCTCCAGAAATTACACGACCACGTATTGTTGGTTTGTTTATTCCATCATCTTCGTTATTGCCTGTAAAGAATTTAGCATCATCTAAATCATAGCCATCTTTAGTAATAACATGAAATCCATTTCTTCTCCACCAATAATCACCTGAGAGGTAAGTATCATATGCTACTTGTTTTATTCGAATATAATTACATTTATTAGAACTGAATATCGCGGTTGCGTTTGGAACCATACATGGTATCGGCGTATGATCTGTAATTTGATCAACAGTTAACCCGCTTGCACTATTTGAAGTCCAATTGTTTTCTGGGTTTATATACGCGCCTTGCCCGCGTAATCCATAATAATTTGATTGATAACCCCAAGCATATGGAATTCCATCTTCATCAATCATCATCGTGCGATGACCATTTGGAACGATTTCTTTTGCCTTTGCCCATGTTCCAGTAATTGGAGATAGCGCTGCAATTGGCGCGCCATCGGTATATTTTTGAGTTCCATAATCATAGTCATCACTATGAACTGTTGCCATCTTATCATCAGATGTAATATACATCCAATTTTGATTTAAATTTGACATTGAGGTTCCCCAAAGTTTATTACCGGTTGACCCTGTTAGATATACTTCATCCTTAGAATTCTGATTACCTGAACTAGTGTTAGCGTTTTCAAATATTGTCAAGTTACCTTCACGTGCAGGTAATTTCCAAATACGGCCAACGTTTTCAAAAACATTAATTCGATCTAAAAGAATTTGGTTTTCAGCTTCAACCGATGCAAGAGTATTTGAAAGAGATGTATTAACTGTGGTTTCTAAAGTATCAACCGTGGTATTAACAACATCAAGTTGATTTTCTAAATAACTTTTACTTACAGCATCTTCATTTGCAACAGGCCACTTCGTTCTTAATTGGCCTGATGTTGTATAACCTGCAACGAAACCATTTTGAGTATCTGCAAAATACGGATCAAAGGTGCTTCTTACATTAAGTTGTCTTCCACTATTTGTAAGATCTATTGTTTTACTGTTGTAGTTTACTGCAATAGATCCGCCATTAATATCAAGATAAGATTGTTGAACTCCAGCAGCATCGAAGAGTTTAATTCCAGTACCTCCAGATAAGTCATTTTTATTTCTCAAACGGAAATTAATAACTGCGTCCTCCGCGACTTTCATTATATATCTTTGACCTGTTGGAGCGGTTTCAAATAAATCTGTGAGAGTTACTGTTCCAGAGGTTTGGCCAACTAAAGCTGGATTAATTAACTTAGCAATTTTTTCATAAGTTGTATCATTAGAATCAAATGAAACTTGTTTAACTCCATCTGGAACCAACCATGTTGAAAATTCAGCATCTTCAACATATGCAAGGCCATTTCCTTCATCTGCTTGATCCCAATTAGTTAATACATCAGAATCAACTGCAATGATTGTTCCAACCGGTAATAATTGTACTGGAATTGAAAAGTTAGCTGCGGTTAAACTACTTGAAACAGCTAATTCAATATCATCTGCAAAATCTGTTTTTGTTACCCATTCTAATGTATCTCCGCCGATGTCCCAACTTAGAATAGAATCTTCAAGCGGCTTACTTGTAGGAATTTCCCAATCATAACCTATGCCTGGGAATGAAAGAATAGGCGCCGTTGAATCGCTAAATTCAATTTCATCGCCTTCAATAAATAAATTGTTATTAAGAGTTGCATTTCCATTTTGAAATAATGTTCCTCCACCCCAAACGATTTCATCAGTTACAATTAATCCTCCGGCTGTAGTTTCAATATCACCCCCGCTTACTTTTAATCCAAGACCATCTTGAAGGTAAGAATCGAGTGGGCCCCAACTTAATCCACCGTCGACCGATAAGTTACCTCCGCCATCGACACTGAAACCATTTGCTTCAAGTTGTCCGCCAACTACTAAATCACCGCTTCCTCCAATTTCTAAATTACCATCAGTAATTAATAAGGTAGATGGCGAAGCCGACTTTAATGTTAGAGATACAACAGGATCTAATATTGACTTTTGAAAAGTAATATTTGGATCATAAAATTTAGTATATGTAACCTCTGGTTGATCCAGTTGGCCAATAACTAAATTTCCTGAAGCAATACTAACGGAATTTAAAAGTCCGGCAAAAGATGCGCTTGCAAAAGAACTAGGTCCATCAAAGGTTTTGTTTCCAGTTATTGTTTGGTTGTTAGATATACCAACGACGCTGTCAATAGTTGGTATTTCCGTTATGTTAATTTCGCCAATTAACTCATTACACTTATCAGCCCATTGCTTAAAGGTGTCTGTGGAAATTACTGTTTCAAATGTTTTATTGTTTAAGGGCATCTTTAAAGTATATACTATTTAATTATTATTTATATCAGATAAAATATGAGTTTCTAAAACAGATATTCTATCATGGAGCTGTTTAATTTGTTTTTTTAAATTAAGAATCTCTCGGTTCTTTTTCTTTTTAGCCATCGCCGATCGATACGCATCTTTATCTGTATTAACAATAGCGCCGCTTTGGTAATCTTTAACCAAAGATGCTTCATTTTCTAATGGTTTAAATCTAGCCACTTATATTATGCAGTTGCGATTATTCTTAGATCTTTAACAGTTACAATATCAGTATTATTTTTACCCCACATAACAGCTTTTATAATGAATGAAGTAAAGTCAATATCAGACGTGTCTTCTTCTAAGTTCTTTCTAAATAATACGTCGGAATATGTTTTACCATCAGAGTTAATAGGAACAACCTTTGGTTCAGTTGGAGTAATTTCCCACCATTCATTTTGGTCATTATCATCAGAAGGTGTTATATCAGGGTTTATTCTAACGCCATCTTCATCATCAAACATTTTAATAAAGAATTGAATTTCTGATGTTTCAGTTGGACGATTTATCGCAGCATAAACATCAACTTGATCTGAAGGAGTTTCTAAAGCAATTTTCTTTGTATAATATTGAGAAGTATTTTTCTCATCTTCATAACCGCCCTTTTCTTCAATAAAGTAACTTCTTACTTCTAAAGCGATTCCATTCTTCTCAAGCATTGGCGTAACTCGGTTATCGCTTGTTCCAATAATAATATCAAGTGTAGTGTCTTCAGCATTTCCAGCATTAACACTATGATTTACATCTCTTAATTCAATTGGAGTATTACTCTGAATATTATATTTCTTATTATTTAGTGTAAGCTTATTAACGATTGAGGTTTTACCAGATATTGACATCGCGCTTTGATTAAGGTTTGCCGCTGCAAATTTTATCGTTGGTAAGTAACCAACAGCAGTAGCACCTTCGCCTCCGCCAATGTCTTCTATTGTAATTGTTGGTGGAGAAATATAACCCTCACCTTCATTAGTAATAACAATATCTGCAATAGCACCGGTATTCGCATCAATGACCGCGACGGCTTCTGCCGCAGTTGAATCAGGAACATCAACTAGAACGCCTGCACTATTTAGTTCTTGTGGAGCCGATATTAATACTGTGGTTGATGTAGTATAACCAGATCCTCCATTAGTAATTTCAACAGAATCTAAATATCCGCCAATTCGTGCTTGAGCTTTAATTGTAGCTCTACCAGTTTTAAAGGTAGCTCTTCTTAACTTGAATTTTAAGTCTCGGTTTTGCTCAGCGGTCCATGTTCGTTTATTACTACTTGTAAAGAATGAACCAACTGCAGGCTGCTTAGAAATAATTTGGTTTGTAATTAAATCAACCTTGTCTCCACCCATTTCAGCAATATACACTGTATATGATGGATCAACTGAAAATATAACAACAGCATACTCGGTTTTACCATTGAGGTAAACTGGTTTTTTAAACTCAAACTTAGTTGCAATTGAAGAGTTATTCGAAGTCTTTATTTGGCTTGGCTTTAATACTCTTTGACTGCCAGGAAGAATTTTGTTTGTTGGGTAACCATTCTCAACAGTAACAAGATAGGCTCTTACATTTGCACGCCCTCTTTTTTGGAAATACACATCCACACTTGAGGCATATATACCGGTTGTATCTCTAACAAAGAATGTTTGAGCGACAGGGTCCCACCTTCTAACGTTCACCGCTGTAGATGAACTAATTTGTACCTCTTCAAAAGATGAATCAACACTTTGTGAGACATCCGTAATAGATGTTCTTACTACAGAACGGTTTGCCCGTAACGGTCTAACTACTAGTCTTGGAACGCTTGTACTTACAATTGATTCTTGTTGAACCGCACCCAAACCATTTGAAATATATCTAGCAATTGCACTACTAGTTTCTTCAGATTCTAAATTACGAGGAGAATCTGTAAACTTAAGAGTTTTTTCACCAGAAGCAAATTTAAGAGATGGCGTATTAGGAACAATAAATACCGCTTGTAATGTTCCATCAGAATCTGAAATTAACAATTGCGGATTTTGTCCTCTCCAAGTTTTGCCATTACTAGCTCTTAAGAATCTTGTATTATAAAACCTAAAGCTTCGGTTAGTACTAGCGTTTGGATTAAAATCTAAAACATCAGCACCTCCCGTATATCTAGTTACATATTTAGTAACATCAACGTCATCAAAGAAAGCGTAATACCTTGTATTTGGTTTAAGATCTTCAACTCTAACCCACACTTGGCGTGAGCGCATGAATGGCTTATATGATACCGATGTTAAGAAGGTTCCTAAAGATTTATTAATAGAATCTTCTGTTAATCTCGTAAAGGTACCAGTTCTAGTTTGATCCAATCGCCTAGTTTCAGACTCAATCGTTTCTGATAGCGTTGTAGTTAAAGAGGTATCAAAAACATCAGTCCTTTGAGTTGTAATATCTGTTATTCCGACACCGCGCCTAAAGGGTTGCCTTTGAAAATCGGTAATAGTAACTTCAGTTCTTTCATCGCCAAGAAGAAGCGAACTTTCGCTTAATATGTTTGTTTCCGATTGAGTACTAAGCAAAGTGTTTCTGTTTGTCTGCCATGAGTTCCATTCGGTACCAAGAACTCCTGCTTCACGTGCAAGGTTTGATATTGTAGTATTTAATTCATTAAAGAGATCAGTTTCAATTGCAGGATCGGTTTTAGTATCAACCCAAGTATCAACTTCTGGATTAAGCTCCATAATTCCTGAACTGTTTATTGTTTCATATGGCTGAACACTAATAAATTGAGTTCCAAGTTTTTGGTTTACATAATTAGTTTCTTTATATGGGAAACCAATAACGCGGCCGGTTGAACATGTCTTATTAAATTCTGAATCTGTACCAATTTCAGATTCGTCAACAATATCAAATGGTAAGTTGGAACCAAAGTGGTATGGGTAAAGTTTACCTTCCCCTCTTTTAACCGAACACTTATAATATTTTTCTGAAATATTACCTACGGTGTGGCCTCTAAATCCATCAACGATAAATCCGTTTTTAAATCTTTCTTCGCCGTCAGTTCCATAGACGCCTTTATCTTTTGCTGATTTTTCTAAAAGAGAAAGAGCAGTATAATATTCAACATTAGAAATTCTAGAATCAAGTTGCCCAATATCACGCATCGTGTATCTTCTATTATTTACACGATCTTTAATTATGCCGCCTAAAGTAAACGTATAAGGAAATAGTGTTAAGTTGAATAGAATCATCGAGTCATCAGGAACTGATGGAAACTTTGGTTTCAAATCAGCTTCACCTTTTAAGATAGAGAAAATACCATTTGAACTAACAGTTATTAAATCTTTACGAGCTAGATAAAAATCTAGTTCCATTTCAACGGTACTATAAGGATCTAAAGAGAACCTACCATTTGATGTTTCAACATACCTAAGGTCTATTACATCGTGTAAGCCTGTTTGTTGGAAAATAGGAATCTCTTCTAAAGGAACCTGTGAATCATCTGCATACTTATAACTGTTAACAGTATAAAAATTTCCACTGCCAACAAAATCCCAATGAGTATATGAAATTGTTGTTGCTCCATCTTTTAAACAACGAACTTTTGCTTCCTTATAACTGTTCTTCCTTTGGCCGTCGTTAACTAGTTCCCATTCAGTTGTATCAACACTAATCAAATGGTAAACACCATCCAATGTTATTCTGTCTCCTACTTTAAACTCAAGAGGATCTCTAACTGGGTTGGTGTCTGGAATTTTAGCAGTTACATCTAAATTAGTAACTGAAGTTTTAACTTTCTTTCCTAGCCTTTCAGAAATATTTGTTTCAACACTTGCTAATAATCTAACCTCTTTAGTATTAGCAGAGCCGCTATCAAAGTCTGTTAAATCAATAGTTATAATATCGGCTGAACCGGTTCCCAATCCGATAATTTCAAAATCGGCGTTTGGCACATGTTGATATGTAACGTTGTTTCCATTATCAACCATTACAACCATATTGGATTTACTCTTATCGATAAATCCATTATCTTCAGCTGTAAATGTTACTTTTACTTTATTATCAGCTGGGTCAAGTTGAGCTGTGCCATTTAAAATTCTTTTTTCTGTTCCTTTTAAAGAACTCACTGTTTTAACAGTTTGATATGGAAGATTTAAGAATGATGAACTAATATTTGTATCATGTATGCGCTTACCGTTTTTTGGTTCAACGATAAAGTCCATAGTTCCTATATCAGTTAACCCTACATTGCTTGCTACTGCGATTCGTTTAACATCTTTATATGGTCGACTGGTATTATTAGAACGAGCAATGTCGGTAAGATATAGTCTAGCTCTTACTTTGCCATCGGCGTTTTCACCAAGTACCTCAACAGTTGATATTCTACATGTACCTACATCATTAACAAAGTCGTTAACATCTTCAGTTGACCACATAGTATAAGTTTGAACATTTGCATAATCAAGTGCAGGTAAACCAAAGGATGTATCATCGATGTAACCTTCAACATATGTTCCTAAATCTGCAGTGATCGCAGTTTTTAATAACTCGCCATTATTTTTATCTATATATGACTCACGCGCACGACTTGCAAAAAGAGAAATCTGCTCAGGTAGATCTACTCTATAACCTTTAACATAAGCAGTTGACGGTTGAATAGTAACAGCATAATCATCGTTAGAATCAGTAACACTTTGATATCCAGCTTCGTTTAAATCTTGTAATGATTTGTATAATCCATTAAATCTACCTACAGGATTTCCATCTTCGCCATCTCCACCCCAAATATCGCGAACTTCTAAACTAAATGGATCTAAAACATAATCACCAGATTCCTCTGATGTTCTTGTTGCAAAAATATCGTTTAGCGGGCTTTCATTATTTTCAACTTTTGTTTCTAAAATAATATTAGAATCTTGAATTTCAAGTATAACAATATTAGATAGATCCAGAGTTTCGTCTTTAACGAGAGCTAGATTAAGTGAAATTTGATAACGATCTGCGCCAGGCGCTGCATAGTTAGGAAACCCATTTGAGTTATCAAGAAGAGTTTGGTCATCATTATAATTAACGGTATCTTCTCTTACAGTTAATATAAGATAGCCGGAATATACAAATTCATCGTCATCTAATGCAATCGCTGTAATTTGTTCTTTAACAGGAACACAATTTCCCTTTATGAAAAATATACCATTACTGATACTTGCGCCAACTGCTAAACCTTGCTTAATAACTCCAGCAATAAAGGATGTATCAATTTCTTTATTTTCAATTGTAATATCAGTCGCACTAAATTCACCGAGGTTTGTATCATCTTCGCTAACAGTGTCGGCAGTATAATGAATAAAAAGCCTATATGTTTTACTAGGGTTTTCTGATTCTTCATTAGCTTCTAAAATATCAACTTTGTTTATACTAGCAGTAAGCGTAGTATTAATCTGTTGTAATTCTATATTAGCTAAATCAGTTGACCATAATTCAAATGTCGATACAAAATCACTAGGTACTTCTACATCGATATAACGTAAAGTATCATCAAATGAAGCGCCTCCTCCTACAATAGGAGAATTAGATTGAAACAAACCCTGGCCAAGTTTATCAACCTGGCTTTGCAAAATTGATTGTGCCTGATTTAATTCCCTAGCTTGAACACTTTGGCCTGGCTTAAATAAAATTCTTAAATAATTTTTATCTTCAGGCGTTAATCCATTAGCATCAGGTGTATTAAAGTCGTCATAATAATTTTCCGGATATATTGTAATTGACATTTTATAATTGTATAATTAGTTTTAATTCTTCGTTTTGGCCTTCTTCTCTTTGAATGCCACTTCGGTTATCCAAAAATAATACACTACCTGAGTCTCTTTCATATGAAGGCTCAAAGAGTTCCTTAATAGTGGTTCCTGTATATTGGCCAACGACTTGACTATCTGGAGACTGAAATGTTAGTTGCTCTCCTAGAGGATCTATATCGGTATATCCGAATTTATGATCTGTATAATAATAATATGAAAAATACGATAATGGTGATTGAGTGGTATTAGAATCGACAGTCTGAATATAAGCAATTACGCCGCATTGTTTTCCATTTTGCCAAATCTTCCAACCTGGCCCAATTTCAATATTATCAATTGATGGGATTATTTGTTGAACTGGATCACCTTCACCTTCTAATTGGAAAAACCGCATTGGCGTAACAAAGTCGTCGTTAAGTATAGGATTACCTGCTGTTGATGACAACGGATTTTTAACCAAAGAGATTTGATGATACTTTGTATTATTAGGAACAAACGGCGCAAGACTGGTGTCTGCAAATAATCCAACATACCAGCTTGGCAGAGTTTCGCTTTTAATTCCACCGAATCCAGTTAAAGGAGCAATAAGAGGAATTATAACAGCCTCTTGTCTTTCACTAACAGCAGGCCGCACGTCACTTTCAAGTTGTAATATATTATCGGCATCGCCTGGATTTGTTTCATTAACTAAAAGAGGATCTAAGACAAGCTTGGCTTTACTAAAGCCCCATGCGGCAATTTCTTGGCTTACTACTCCAGCACCACCGTCTGCGTAATCAATTTCATATGGAAAATTATTATCTTCTTTATAATATTTTACACTAACAATTTTAGCAGTATCATTGACAGGATCTGCTGAAAGATCACCCGAATCAATCGTAATTTCTAATGAAACTGTAATTTCTTTAGGATTACCGTTAAGATCTAATCCAACCAAAGTACCAGTATAATCATTACTCGTACTTTCGTTCAATAAAGAAGGGTGGCGATAAATATTACCTCCATTAATAACTTTAAAACCATAAACGGCTCCAGCAGTAATATCAGAAGATGTCGTTGAAGATATGGTTGGTAGTTGGTCATCCGTAACTGCAATGAACGAACTTGTATTAATTGATGAAAACTGGTTATATTTTCCTAGGTAAGTCCAATCATATTCTCCTTCACCACTTGTATATAATCCATAATTATTAACCTCTTCGGCCGCGACCGGCGCAAAGGAACCGGCAACGGTCGCGTCACTTGTTTTACCAATACATAAAAATAGTTTATCATCACCAACTGTAATATAACACGGCTTTAACCCTGTGTCAGGACAACCATAAAAACAACTTGGGTCAAATGGATCATAAACTTTATACGAAGATAATACATCATATGGATTTTTAGGAATAACATTAGTGATATTATTACTTGTTATTTTAAATAATCCGGTAAGATGCTCAAGAGTTCGTCTTTCATCTCCGAATGTACCGTTTGGAAACGGTGATGCGTCGTTACTGGAAAAAACGTCATCCCATGGATCTTGTTGACCAATACCTATATAATAATTATTGGTTGCAAAATCGTCCGAAAAAAGTTTTTTCGTATTCTTTCTAAATTGTTCTGTAATAATTGCGGCCATTGTTTATATTTATACTTTTAATATTTATTTTTTTATTCATTAATTTGAATTACTTTCAGTTGCATACCAACAAATTAATTCTGAGGCAGGACCTGGTTCAAAATAAACTAATGAATTGAGATAATCTGAATCTGATATGAAGACATCGTTAGCATTTAAGTCGTCTAAAGCGCTTCCATATTCAACAATATCTTTTATATATTCTATATTTTTAATATATATTTGATATTGTGCTGTTGATGGAATTTCGTCAAAAAACAATTTTAGTGTATTATTATCTATTGCTTTCCCTTGAACATAAATAAGGTCGCCTGTTGATATCTCTCTGGCAGTATACATAATGTTTGAAGATCCAATGTTGTGGTTAATTTCAATTTCATTATTAATTCCATCGCCAATATTAAATATTCTATCACTTGGCTCAGCATCATAAAATACTGAAACCTTTAAAGAATCTGGAGATAACTCTGGTTTTTCATTAAACGATAGTTCTAAATTATTTGAATCAACCGTTCGGCCGCTTACCATTATATTTTGTTTAGCGATTAATTCGCTAACGGCAAAAATAACATTTTCATTATTAAGATTATGGTTAACGTTATATGTCCAAATACTATTATCTGCTGGCTCAATCGCAGTTCCTGAATTAATTTTAATTGCGCTTGGATTACGAGCCAATCTTAATGTTGAATTAGTGCCAAAAAGTTGTGGCGCTTGTTGAAATCTAGTTGATTTACTTAAGTTAGATACATCATATCCCCATGATCCACCGCGGATGACTCTATTTGCTTCAGGATTTACTTTTGCGACACGAAGACCTTTCGACGGGCTCCCGATATTTGCACCGGCAAACTCACGCTCGGGATTTGTCAAGTTGCTTGCAAATAAACCAAAGCTACCGCCGCGGTATACCCGATTAGCAAGCACGTTATCGTTAGCGCCATCAAAAGTATTCTCCGTATGTTCGTATACATTACCACCTTGTCCCATTGTACCATAAGGACTGAGCCCACCAGCCTCTGTGACATCAGCTGGGCTTAAAGGTGTTACACCGGCACCGACAAATACCGCGGTATCATCAACAGTTCCAGATGTTACAGCTGTTGGAGCACTATCACTGCCTGTTGGATATAACCAATAACCAGCGTTAGTACCGCCACTCTTATAATAAGCGGCTTTATACCACTCATTTTCGTTCGGTATAAAGTATTTTGCGTCTTTATGTCTGAATAGATTTTCGCCGTCGGTTTGCCACGCTTCGCCAGAAGTCCAAACCTCAATATTTGTAGAACTGCCAGGTGCAGTAAAATTATATGCTGGCTGTATACCCTCTCTTTCGTTAAGCCAGTTAACATAACGAGCACATTCGTTCCAAGTTATGTCTGTAGCTGGTTTATTAGCGCCACGAAGAGGTGAGGTAAGTGTAATCGGTTGAAGATTATTTGCGGGGTCTGCATTATATTCAGCAATGTTACCTTCAGTAATTTCAAACTTACTGATATCATATGCATATGATACATCACCATAGCCGGTGGTATCAGCGGCGTTACCCTCATCGCCAATAGTTACAAACGTTAACTCTTCTAAAAGATCTATCGTTGAGTTAGCGGCATCTTCAATAAATTCATAAGCATTACCACCCTGACCCATAGTACCATATGAACTTAATCCACCTGCTTCATAAACAGATGCCACCGTATCATTGATTGGATCTTGGTCAAATACTGCGGTTCCTTCATCGGTTCCACTTGCAACCGCAGTTGGTGGCGTATCGCTTCCTGTTGGATATTCATAATATCCGCCCAAACCTTCTCCGTTTTTATTAGGATCATAATAAGCAGCTTTATACCATTCATCTTCGCTTGGTATGAAATATCTTGCGTCTTTATGCCTAAACCGATTACTAGCAGACCATGAATCTGCTAAAGGCCATAATTCAATAGGGTCGTTATCATTTGAAGTTGTAAAGTTATATGCTTCATGATAACCATATCTTACATTTAACCAATTAATAAATCTTGAAAATTGATTAAAACTAAAACCTAAAGGTGAACTATCAGGATCTCCTGAAATAGGCAATGGTGCATCCCACCATAATTCAATATCTGATATTTTAATTTCATATTTTGCTATTTCATAATCATATGAAACTGAACCATAACTGCCATCTGCTGGGTTATTAATATCTTCTATTAATACATAATCATTTCCACTTATTATAGTGTCATCTCCATCAAATATTTCAGTGAATCCATTATTAACTGGTTGGTTATTATTAATGGCTTTAAAAATAGTAACATAATACTCATTTTCTTGTGGAACCTCCGAAAATATAAATGAAATTATATTTTCATTAAAAACTTCCCATTGAACAATATAATTTAATTCACCGGTTATAACATTATGAATAATTGGTATAACATTCGTTGTGCCTAAATTATGAGTAATTGGTAAGACACTATTAAGCCCATCTCCAAGTTTAAATGAAAGAAAGTTTTCTAAAATTCCAGACGAGCTTGCTTGCTTAATATAAATTTCATATTGCTCTGAAGAAGGTGGAGTATTAAATTCTAATTTAATATTATTGTCATCTATAACTTCGGCATATACAAATTGAACAGCGTCACCGGTTGAGATTTCTTTTAGAGCAAAAGCAACATCTGCATAACCAATTCCATGATCAACTATTATTTCGGTATCAATGCCATTACCAATACGGCTAGAAAAATCGTTACTTTCTTCGTTATAATATATTGTAACATAATACCCACCAGGAGACGCCGCCGGTTCTTCAGCAAACGTTAGTCTTAATATATCATTATTAATATAAGTGGCATTAGGTAAAACAAATTCGTTAGTTTCTAAGTCTCTAACAGAGAAAAGTAACTTATCATGCGAAAGGTTATGACTTATATCTTTAATCCAATATGAAGTGCCATTAATGTCGGTTTCAATAGTGTCACTACCTTCAAAACTTTCAACGTAACCATTAGTAAATTCTGTTATATCAACTTTAAAAATATAAGCGCTATATTCAGAAATATTTGGAGCTGAATCAAAATTAAAAACAACAGTATTTAAATCGGTAACCTCAGTATGCGCATAAACAGAAAGTTCCCCTGTAATATTATTCTTAAGTAAAGGAACGATATCATATGTATTAAAATTATGTATAACAGATAAAGAAGTATCTATTGAATTACCAATTGTAATTTTTTTGCGATCTCCAGCATCAATCACTTCATTTGTATAATCAGCCCAAGCATTAAGATCAACAATAGGAGTTTCATTGGGATCAATAATACAAGTATAGGAACGAGAAAAATCATCAACCGATGTATCATAACTCCAACCGGCAAATCTAGTATTATTATTTTCAACAGTTCTCCCAGGATTAAACTCTAATTCAGTCCCACCAATTGTATAATCTGAATATCCATCGGTATACGCGCCATGCTCTAGGTATTTACCGATTCCTCTATAAATATCATCCCACCGCTTTACTTGGCCATAAGGCTCGTCCGTAATTAAAAGCGATATTGCATATGATGCGTAAATCGCTTTTAGGTTATATTTAGAACATTTAGAATTAATCGTGTTTCTTAAATATTCAATGTAATGTACGTTACTATTATATAAGACAGTAAATACATAAACCAGTCTTAAATCAATACATGGCTGGAATAAAGGACTATGCTTGCCAACCGCTTTTTCCCAATCAATACTTTCCCAAAAATCGCAAGGATCTTCTGGCAGTTCTCCATCTTTTAGATATTTTGTTAATACTCCACACCCGTCATTCCACATTGTTTCCAACGCAGTATCTCCACCAATTGCACTAATTGTTAATGCTGTGAAAAACTTTAATCCGGCTGGGTGAACGAATTTTTTAAATTCGCTTTTCCATTCTGCGGCATCTCGGTTACTACTGATTAAGTATGAAAACTCTTGATATCTATAGCTGTCTCTTAATTTAAATTTATCAGATGATACGGATTTATCATTACTTGTATCGAAAATAAAGTCCTTTGGATATATTAAGGTTACAACTTCATTATAGAATATTTTAAAGAATGTATAAACGCTTTCTTCACTACCTCGATTAGTATAATAGTTTGCAATTATTTTAAAAAGCCTTTGCCGATCTAATGTTTCAGATTGCGGAATGTTCGGAGCAATAACTCTTTCAATTGCGTCTAAATATTTTTCACTTGCTAAATCAATATCATGAGATGATATTAAATTTGAAATTTCAAAGGAGGGTCCTAGTTCAGTATTAAGATGTTTATAATATTCTTTAATTAAGACTATAAGTTTCTTAGACTCACTTTCAAAAAAGTCAGGAAGAACATCTGATGCAGAATAATTTTCTACAGCCTTTGAATTACCACTAGCTACGCTTTGAATCATTTAATTAACTTCTTTCTCTTGGGAATGCTTTATAATCAATTGACTGAGTAACTCCGCCTCGAGCGATTTCATCAGGATTTGCAATTATCCTCGTTGAAGTTTCATCAATCCTTAAAAGGAAGTTTCTAGTTCCAACAACATCATTAGATTTAGGATGCACCATTATTTTTAATTTAACAGGATTATCTGCAAATATAGAACGAAGCTTTAATACACCGGTATCTAAATTTAATTCGCCAACATCCCTAATCTTAGTAATAGAATTTTGCTCGCCCCTCTTATAAAGAAATATATTTCTTTCACGAGTTGAGTTTATTTTTGCTTCATCTCCTAAAAATACGAGCTCTCCATTTTCAGTCCATGGAATGTCTGATGATGTTTGTACTAAAACGGTTCCATCATCAACGGTTAAAGGAACACCAAACTCAATATTAAATACATTTTGGCTATTATCATCAGGAATATCAATTGTTTGTTGTACAAATACCCTAACGTGAGTATTAAGAATAGCACGTGACGCATTATCAACTGCTCCAACAAATTGAGAATACCTAAAGATAGTATCAAACTTATTTAAAACATTATTGTTATAAGGTATTAATACCTCTCTTTCAACAACGGCCTGCATTTCATTTGTTACTAAACTCGTAATGTTTGTATCATATTTAAATAATACATCAAGAACAATATTAATATATTTTGCATCAACAATTTCTGGTTGAATAGATAGAATTTTTTTAGTATTAAGATAATCTACTATTTCTTTTTTATTTAAATTGCTAAGCTTTTCATATTGTTGGCTATTAGAAAAGCTATCAAGCGCAATGAAGATTTTACCATATTGAGGAGGAATGTTGTCTTCACCGCCCCACACACTTGCGCTTTGAATATATCCAAACTTAGAAAGAATTAAGCTTCGATAATCATCTGCAGTAACCGCTCTGTTTTGAGTAGTAAAAGAATTGGTTGAATTAATCTTTAATTCATTATTTGATTCTTTAACAGATCCACCAAAGACTCGAGCGTTATCTTTAATACCTAATGAAATTGGTTTTCCAATAGGACTATTATTATCATTAATTTGGTTAACTGAAAAAGGAGAGTTTAAACCATTTGCCGCCGTTCCCTGGGTGGTTAAATATTCAATTTCAATAACCTGGCCAGAAGTAAGGTTTTTACCAAAAACGCCATTACCGAAATATATTTCATATCTTCCAAATGAATTTTCAAATATAAAGTAAATTGTAGAATCTTCATTTACATCGCCAATATTAGAATAACGATTAAATACAACAGCGCTTCCTTCACTTTTGTTTGTTGTAGGATAAACCCTAACAATAAGAGTACTTAAATCGACGTCTTCATCTATAATTTCATACCTAGATCCATCGTCACTAGCATCTACAGCAAACGTTCTTGAAATTAAGCTGCCTTCTCTTGCAACAATCGGGGAATCCTCTGTCGTTTGATAATAAAAACTTCCGTCATCTGCTATTTTTTCAAGACGAATAATATCATCGAGAACAACAAAATTAAATGATTCTTGGTTAAATTGAGATGAAAATATACTACCCTTTGGAATAACATATTCAATCGGAGAGTCTTCTTCTGCTTGAAATTTACCGTCAAGAATAGCAATTGGCGCACTATAACTACGAGGAACATATCCTAAAAGTTTTGCAGAACTAACAATACTTGATCGTATTTGCGCACTATCAATAAAGCTTTCATTAACTGCCATGTGAGCGGTTACCGCATTATAATGAGTATTATATGCTAAAACATCAATCAGATTATTTATGTTTGAACTTTCAAAATCCCAGTCAGTCAATTCGGACTCACCATTTTTGAAATAATCAATAATGTTTTGTTTAATAGTTTCAAAATCTAATTCTGAAACTTTTAGTTGTTCTCCTACTTGTGCCATAAAATTATCTTAATCTGTTTAATGTAAATGTGACTTCTTCATCTGTATCATATCCTGCTATAAATACTATTGATACGTCGTAATCTGTATCAAATTGTCTTTGAAAAACTTCAACGCTCTTTATTTTTACTCTTGGTTCGAGTCTAGATAAAGCAATTTTGATTTCGCTTCTAATAGAAATTGCCGTAACCGGAGTAGGATGTTCAAATAAAAGGGTTTGTATTTTAGTCCCAAATGAAGGATTAAATGCTCGTGATCCTGCTGGAGTTAAAATAATATTTCTTATACTATTTTTAATAGCGTCAATATCGGTTGCTAAAATAACTCTGCCAGAAATTGGGTGAGTTAAACTATCACTAATATCACTATAATATCTTTCTGAAATAACCTTTGGCGAATAACCAGGTGAGTTAAAGTCTGACAGAATGGTGTTCATATATTATTTATTTATAATAAAAAATTAGCCCCACTTTTCCTGGGCGGTTGTATATAATGATGATACTTGTGTTCCACTTGAATATAAGTATGCTTGAACGCTTTGTAGTTGTGTTTTACTATATGCTTCAACATGTTCAGCTCCAACATATAAATTTAATAATGAAAAATCTTTAATTCCTTCTGCAGCATCAACAACCGTAACTAATCCCTTTGAGTTTATTCCAGCAGGATCATATATAGAACCATCTCTATTCTTTAATTGTAAAACGGTTCCTCCTTTAAACTTAGTGCTTGATACACTATATCCAGATTTTAATTCCTGATTATACACGCCGATAAACATTGAATTATAACTACGAGTTCCCAATTTAATTCCAAATTGGTTACTTAATCTATTAGTGTCTTCTTCAATATTTTTATTTCTTTCGTCAATCCAATAATCAATTAGTTTTTGAGGACGATCTTCAGGAGCTATTAAAAGGAATCTTAAATAATTCCAATCAGGACCACCATAGATTGTTATACCAGTTGATGCTAAAGCACCCATTGAAACAGTTCCCTTTGTTATTTTACTATCACCCGCCTTTTTATTTGATGTTGGTGAAAGAATATTATCAGGAATATTAAAGAAGTTATTACCAGTCCATGATTCAGGGCCTTCTTCCGCTTTTTTAATTTGAAAGTGTTTACCTATTATTGAGCCATCTTTATTTCCAAGATCTGTTAATTGAGTAACTCTAGTTTTAAACTCTTTCTTATCTTCTGAACTCCATGTTTTTTCATTCTTTCTCAGTTCTTCATCTGCTGCTTGTTGTAAAGCAGTTATAGGATCTTGACTACGTTCTGTAGCATATGGTAATACCTCGGGCGCTCTTGTTCCTGCTAATGAATCATGATAATCCCGCCCAATAAATTGTAAACTTGACATCATACTCATTCCGCTTTCAGTCTTTGAGACGTTTGTTTTATCGTTAACAACATCGCCCATTCTAGCCATCGCTTGTCGATAATCGGCTTTAGCTTCTTCAGCCGCATAGTTTACATTAACCGGTGGAGTAAAAGCCGGAAAGGGTTTTGGCTGTTCATTTAAAAATTTACCTGGTGCAGGAATTTCTTTTGCATTACCATTTGCATCAACTTTAAAATTAACCATACTACATGGATCAAAAGATGTAATGTTATCTACTAAACTGTTTAAATCTTCAACAGCATCTCCGAATTTTGATTGTATATTCGCAATAAGTGGAATCCTTTCAAGAATACCGGCGCCAGCCGCTTGCTTTAATAAGTCAGATAAGTTCTTTTCTTTTAACTCATTTATTTCATCACCCATCTTTTTGACGGTGTCAGACATTTCTTGCATCTTAGCAATATTTTTACTTAAGTCTTTAGCTGCTGGAATTTCCGAAATTGCTTTTAAAACTTGCTCTTGCGCATTATCTAATACAAGATTATCAATATCCTTAAAACAATCGCCGGCGGAAGATACTTGAGAGATAGCTTGATTTAAACCTATCCCACTTAGCTTGTTTCCAAACCCATTTACATTAATAGCCATATTATTTAATTATGCGGGGCCTCCAGTTGAAGAACCGTGAACTCCACCATACGGATGGATGTGTGATGATAGAGAAACAGCCGGACCAAATACATCTGCGTAACCGGTAATTTTTCCATCTGCTTCAAGAGTTGAGTGGTTTTGTTGTGCAGCAGCAACATCAAGCTGATCAAGCAGCCATGTTTTTTGTTCAACAAATAATTCACTACCTGAAAAACGAAAAGTGCCGCCGCAATCAAAATTAATACCATTTGCTATTCCAGCGTCAAAGGATTGTCCTGCAAGTGTTATTGCTCCATTAGGAACAGCCGTAACTTTTGATCCATTAATAACCTGCGTATCATTTATACCAGTGAATCCAACTTTATTACCGGCAACGTAAGAATTAAATTCTGATCCAAGTACTTTATGACGATGAGCGCCATTAATAGTTTCCTCAGCATCAGCATGAACATTTAATTTATAATTTTGTCCAGTCTTTAAACCAACATCACCCGTAACTGCTTTAAAATCGTTTCCATCAACACGAGTATCAACATTACCTTTAACATTAACATTCATGTTTCCTCCAACATTAATATTTAAATCATTTGTTACATTTAAGTTACACGAATCGCCAATAACAACTGTAACGTTACCACTTACTACAATTGTCTTATCTTTAAATACTGCAGTGTAATCATCGCCTTCTACAACAACAGTCCTTCCACCTTCTGGAGTAAACTCCTCAAAAGTTCCGCTGGCGTGAGTTCTTTTAATTCTTTCAACTGCTAAAGTATTATCTTCAACAAACTGATGGCCACCTAAGGTCTTCCTTAATGATACGGTTTGAGAGCAAGACTCTAAGGCGCCCATACTCGTAGGCAAATTAAATTCGATTTGCCCAGGAGAAATGTTTTCAGATTCTGCCATACTCTTTATTTATTTATGCAGTTGGAGTCCCGGGTTGACCCGTTGCTATAGTTCCACTTGGAGCCATACCGCCCCTCTCAGGCGATGCCGCAATTGAAATTGAATCTGTAATTAAACTTAGAGCTCGTTTTTTAATATAAACGCCATGGCCTTCACGTGATCCTGCTGCGTTTGTATTACCTTCAATGCATTGCACATATCCGCCATTTGAGTTTTCAATAGCCATACCAATATGAGAAAATTTAAAAACAACAATGTCACCCGCATATACGGTTTGAGGATTAACTCTGCGTTGAGCAAGGTGAGGGTGTTTATTAGCCCATTGCCTATAAGCAAACGCACTAGCGGTCTTTGGTCTATCTTTATCTTCTAATACGCCTGTTTGTTCTACAATCCATGTTACAAATGCTGCACACCATGGCTGACGACTAGAATAACCATCCCATCCGACAGAATCCCAATATTTTTGCAGCCCTGGTCCTTGATTATTTCCACTTGTTTCTCTTACTTGTAATTGGCTTTTACAAAGTGAAATTATTTTTTCTGCTGGACTACCAGCTACAGTCGCCGGAGCAGGGAACCCATCCCATCCACTATTGGCTCCAACAAAACCGCCTGTTGCCGCAGATGTTCCACCACTCACTCCCATGCCGGTTTCACTATTGGATTTAGGGTATGCTCCAATAATAACAAAATCTTGATAATCACCCGGGTCTCTGAAAAAACCAGTTACCCATGATCCTTTAATTAGTTGAACATTGGTAGAGCCAACGCTAGCAACACCGGCACTATCCACTGGAAGTAAACATGTAGCCCAAGGTAAATCTTCGGTTGGAAGCGCCAACATATCGGTTGTATGATACTCAAGGCATCGAGCTTTTACTCGGCCCATACTTAATGGGTCGTTAACATCTTCAACCACGGCTGTTGCAAATCCTTCTATCATATTAATTTATTTTTTAGTTTGCAGCGGTTTAATTAATTTCAATTTAGTTGTATATTCACCATTCTTAAATATATGAATAGCAACTGCAATTGTATAATCGCCTGATAAATTTGAATCTAAATCGGTTATACCAACTTTACCGCCATCTATCGACTTACCGCCATCTGCCGCAGGAATATTAATTGTTATTTTTCTTCCTGGATTTAAATTAAAATCTCCATATAAAGTACATGAGTGAGAAATATTTTCCGATAAAGATTTAAAAAACATTTCACGCTGACTATAAATTTCTTTAATATCAATCGTAGTTAGCGTCCCGGGCGGGAGGTCTTCATATAAAGGAGCGGGCTTATGTAAAAAGATATCTTTATTTTTTGCTAAGCTCTTCGCTTTAAAAGCGTCATTAATGATAGCTTCTTTAATTCCTCCTGTGGCAGATGAAATAATACCTGTAAATATATTGTTACTTTGTTTTTTATTATTTTGAGAAGAGAAACTAAACGTGCTACCAAGCGTACTTTTATTATTAATAGTTTCTTTATATTTTCCTTTTTTATTTTTTAAAATTTTAGTAACCTGAGATTGAAACTTATCCATTGAATACTTAGGATCGTTAAGTTCTTCTGAAGGAATAAACAAATTAGCGTCTACCTCTTCAGCCGCAACGTAATTCTTATCATATTCAAAAACATTTAATTGGCTGCCATAACCGCCTTCGCTAATTTCTTTTAGCTTATTTAATTTTAAAGATGACGAAAAGGATATTATTGTGTGTAATACATCCTTTTGATATTCATCAGTTCCAGGCTTTCCTTCAAAAAACTTTTTATAAACATAAGGTTCTCCTTCAGCCACTGTGTTAAGAATCTTTTCCCATGAAGTAATTAAAATCTTATCTTTAAATTGAGTGTTTATTGTTTGCCACATAAAGAATGGGCTAAACTTTAATTGAGATCCGCCTTCATCAGAAAACGCTTTTGATAGGACCCATGAAATTGCTTGTAATGGAGTCTTCTTTGTTAGAACTGTTTTAATTTTATGAGGGCATGTCCCATTAACAAGAATATTACTTTTTGGAACTCCTAATTTACTTTCATATAATTCTTTAACAATATCAAATATGTTTCCTTCAATAGATTCAGATATCGTTTGAATTTTACTGAAATAGCCAAATGGTGTTATAAAGATAATATCATATTCTTGAATGTGAATTCCATCAGCAGACTTTGTATATGTTGGATATTCTAAAGAAACTAAAGTAAGATCAATTGATTGTTGATCATTTGCGGTTTTCTTTATTAATGATAACTTTAAAATTTCCTTTCCAGATATTTTAAACTTTTGGAAAAAATCATCGTCATCTGACACTGAAATTTTACATGTAATAATAGGAGAGTATATTTCTTCAATAATTTTAATAGATGAAACAATTTTACTGAAGTTTTCTTCTTCAATACCATCTTCATTGATTAAAACCATTTTAACGATTTCATATGAAGCTGGCACTGTTGAATTACCATCAGCATCAAGCGTTTTAGGACTATGGTTTTCAGGCCGATCCTTATCTACATTTAAAATTCCCATTTATACTATGTTAGTAAAGTTCTATATTGATATGTTAAGTCAGATAAAGATTCTTTCTTAGGAACAATAATTTCTTTCTTGCGCTCATTAATTATTCTTTCATATTCAATAAATGTTATTTCTTGAGGAAAAGATATCTCTTGATTATAGATTGCATTAGTAACTACATCATAATGAGAAATTATTTTTTGATTTAATAACGTTTCTCCTTGTACAAAATTATCATAATATTGATAAGACGCGTTTTTCAAAAATTCGTGAGATAATCTGATGTTATAATATAAAGGAATAAGAGTTTTGCCACCTTCGGTTATTGTTTGATTAAATGTAGATTCTTCAATAATTTCTAACCATTCTTGTCCAAGAGGCGAGCTATCTGCTTCTAAATATATAATTCCTAATGACTCAGGCTGAAAAGCATTATCAACAATTTTATTTCCGATACCTAATTCCGTTATATAATTATTTGTTCCTTTTTCAAGTATAATACCAAATCGGTTATTATCAACATTTTTAATTTTTAAATCGCTTTTCTGAAGGTCATCATTAATGTCTTTTACATATATATTAATAGAAGAGTAATATTTTTTATTAAGAGGTAACTTTTGAAAGAAATAGTTCTGTGAATGCCTTGTAGAATTTGATATAGTTGGCATCGGCTCTGGACAAATAAAACTATACCCGTCATATTCAGATTCAATCATTCTATCAAATTGAGAATTAGAAAGAGGCCAACCTTCTATACCATTTCTCAATGAATTATTATATAAAAAGAAAAGCCAATAATATTGTGGATCATTATATAAGTTTAAAGAAACAGTGTCGGGCCGTTCGCCATCTTTAATTGAATATTTTAAATAGCGGACGCTAGTTGATTTATCTTTAATGATAATGTTTTTAGTAATATCAATAACTGTATTAAAATCGCCTTTGCCGCTAAAGTCGTATTCGACGGTATCAAAGTAATCTAAATATTTTATTTTTCTTGGTAAAGCCATGATGATTTATATGTAATAGTATTAACCAATTTCCAAAATATCTTTTCGAGTTAGAGCCTTGGTCTCTGTAAAAGTAAAATTAATATCATATTCAACAGGGTTACCATCTTCAAAGAAAGCGTTGGCGGCGCCGTTATATGTTGTTGAAAAAGACGTTAAATAACATTCTCCAAAATTTGGAAGGTTTGGTGGTTGCTTACCATTCAATACTGCGTATGATATACTCCATTTTGGTGGATATTTTAAATATAATAATTCGCCTTCAGGGTATAAATTAATTCTAAATAAGTCAATAATACTTTTAATTGAGCGAGATTCTCCTTCAGAAAATGGAACTAGTTTATATTGAAAAGAAAAGCTTCTAACATTAGTTCCTGTAAATTCTGTTGTTGTATTAGGATTAGCCGCTACACCTCGTGCAATACCAAAAGCTTTTCCAACATTACCCAGACTACCTTTAAGAAGCGCTGTAGCAGTATTACCAGCGCTTTCAAGACTCCCAACATTCGCTCCTAATTGTTTTTTAACTTTATCAACCGCTCCTTTAACTTCACCTGATCCAGAAGATTCAAAGGTATTTAACGCAGTCCCACCTAATGCTCCTAATTCAACTCCTCCGTAATTAGCAGAATCTGATATTTGTAAACCAACAGGACCTGGGAAAGTGGCAGATCCATTTGTGCCTCCGCCACTTCCTCCTTGTAAACAAGTAAATGTTATAACTGGTCTTCCGCCTTGCTCTTGAATGTTTTCTGGAAAATATAAGCTCATATAAATACTATTATTATTATTTATAAGGAAAGATGAAGTATTATTCTGGCAGATTTAGACCAAAGAACATTCCTAAGTATGCAGGAGACTATACTAAGATTAAGTATAGATCACATTGGGAAATGCAGGTTTTCAAGTGGTGCGACACTCAATCTCAAGTTCTAAAATGGAGCAGCGAAGAAGATATTATTCCTTATCGTTGCAAAACAGACGGAAAACAACATAGATATTTTCCAGATCTTAAAGTTACTTTTAATACAGGCGATACTTATTTAATTGAGATTAAACCAAAGAAACAAACCGAGGAACCAAAGGTTAGATCACGTAAAACTAAAAAGTATATAAATGAAGTGACCACATATGCTAAGAATATTAGTAAATGGGAAGCTGCTGAGAAGTGGTGTAGCAAGCGTGGATATAAGTTTGCGATTTGGACAGAGGAAACAATTAAAGGTCTAGGAATAAAGCTTTTAACCTAAAATTATAAATATAATATATGGCAAGCACCTTTGAAAAACAATATGATAAAGCTATTGCAGCTGGCATCGGCCCATATACAAAGGAAAGCAAAAAGTGGTTCTTTGATAACTTAAAATATCTCAGAGCTGTTAGAAACCCAAGGCGGATTATTACAGATGACGCTTTACTAAAAAGACCAAAAATTATACCTGGTCGAGTGTTTATGTATGGGTATGATCCAAAGCATGCTAAAACACTTCCCTATTATGATACGTTCCCTTTAGTAATACCGGTGAAGACTGTTAAAGATGGCTTCTATGGAATAAATTTACATTACCTTCATCCTTATGATAGAGCAAAACTGTTTGATCGAATGAGAACATTTATGCTTCAGGAGGTTGATGAAAATACAACAGGTTCTGCCGTAAGAACAAAATTTAGAGTTTCATATGATAAACTAAATGATAGTATGAAATTTAGATATTTTAAACCTGCATATAAAAAATATCTTTTTAGTCAGGTAAAAACAATTATGATGTTAGTTCCTCCAAAGTTCTGGGAGGTCGCATTGTTTATGCCAACCGAAAATTTTCAGAAAGCAACAAAAAGAAAGGTTTGGAGAGATTCAAATCGTAAATTCAGAGGAAACAAATAATAAAATAATATGGCTTCAATTAATAAATTAAAATCTATCTTTAATAAAAGAGGTCCTGCGCTTGCTAATCGATTTAAACTTGATTTTTCAGGAATGGCGACTTTAAGTAGTAAATTAGATGCAACAACAGAGGATCTTAGAGAGCTTTCTTATTTAGTTGATTCTGCATCTATGCCTGGGAGACAACTGCAAACCTTTGGGTATGACTTGTTTAGACATACATCTGAAGTTCCAACGGGATATGTTAATGAAGGATTTTCGGTTGAGTTTAATATGACAGCCGATATGATGCCTAAGCGCGTATTTGATAGTTGGATAAATCTTGTAGTAGATTCTGAATCATACTTAATGAAATATGAAAAAGAGTTTAAATGTAATCTTCATATTATTCAAACCGATATGGAAGATAAGAAATCATATGTGTTAGAACTAGATAAAGTATTCCCAAAAACAATTAGAGGAATTTCATATTCTCAAACTTCAGCAGACTTAACAAAGTTCGGAGTTGAATTTGCATATAATGATATTCGCATATGGGATGAAAAGCGCTATTCTGAAGTTAATAAATTAGCGTGGGATCATGATAAAGGCGGTAATTAAGCTTTATATATAAATTATATGAACTTACCAAAAATAACTACTCCAAAATATTCTCTTACCATTCCGTCAAATGGTAAAAAAATAGAATTTAGGCCTTTCTTAGTTAAAGAAGAAAAGCTATTATTACTAGCTCAGGAATCTAAAAAGACTTCAGAAATTACAAAGGCAATTAATGACGTTATTGGGTCTTGTACATTTGGAAATATTAATTTTAATGATCTGACAAACTTCGACGTTGAATATATTTTCCTTAAGTTAAGAGCAAAGAGCGTTGGCGAAGTCGCAGAAGTTTCTGTCAAATGCAAACATTGTGAAGCATCTAACGAAATTGAAATTAACTTAGATGAAATAGAAGTTAATAAAAAAGAGCCGTTGCCTGATAAGGTAATGCTAACAGATAAAATTGGTATTATCCCACGTTATATTTCAGCCGCCTCTTTAGGCGTAGATGTTGGAGATGATGTTAATGATATGTTTTCATTTTATATTAGAAGCGTAATTGAAAGCATTTTTGATGAGAATGAAGTATATCCAATTTCGCAAACAAGTAAAGAGGATTTAGACGAATTTATCAATAGTCTTAATCGAGAGCAAATGAGCAAGATCGAAGAAATTATTGAATGCGCGCCAAAGCTTGAAAAGGAAATACAATTTAAATGCGTTAAGTGTAAAAAAGATAATACATATGTTCTTTCAGGCGCAGAGAGTTTTTTCTAGTATGCCTCTCTCATGAGTCTTTGTTTAATTATTATAAGACCAACTTTGCTTTAATGCAACATCATAAATATAGTTTAACAGAACTTGAGAATATGATGCCATGGGAGAGGGAAATTTATATTTCCTTATTACTTGAATGGATAAAAGAAGAGAACGAAAAGCAGAAAAATCAATAAAGATATCTATATAAATATAATATAGATGGAAACGCCAAGTAATACTAATAATAATACTAATAATAATTCTATTATAGGCCCTATAATTGCTTCTTTACAGAAAGAATTTATAAGTGGGCTTAATGAATTAAAGGGTATTGGTATAGCAACTTTAAAGAAAAGTGTTGCCAATAAAATTGAAACAAATACATTATTAAGTAGTGGTAATAAATTACTTGAGTTCATTGCTAGTGATAATCAAAAAAATGTTGATGCTATCAAGGATTTACAAAAGGATTTATCGGCATCATCTAAAAGTTCTATAGCCGCTATTAAAGAACAAAGTGAAGAATTCCAAGGGTCTATAGATAATTTATCAAAGGTTGTTAACCAACCCTCAATAATTAAAGAAACTATAGTTAATAATGATAAAGAAACTATAGTTAATAATGATGATAAAGAAACTATAGTTAAGCCTGCGCCGCTACCTAAAATGTTTACTGATAGGGCTTCTTTATTTAATGCGCCCAAATTACTAGATCCTGTTGCACAGGACAGAGGCCTTAAAGTTCTAAAAAAGATAGCCGAAGGCAACGGGCTTTTAAATGCAAATGCAGAAGAGCTAAAATCAATATCTTTACTAACTAAAAAAGCTAATAAGACTGAGAGCGACAGTTTTAGTTTTGAAAAAATGATGGCTAGGAAATTGGCTTTAAATAAAAAAGAATCCGAAGCCGAAGCCGCTAAAAAAGGACAAAGTTCAGGCAAGATGGTTAAAGAATTTATTAAAGATAACGGATGGCTTACTAATATATTAGGTTCTTTATCTTTAATAGGTGGAGTGATTGTTGGCTTTGTTGGCGAAGTGATTAGAAAAATAAAATCATTTAAAATTGTAAAATCAATTCTTAAAATTTTCGAACCAGTCAAGAATTTCTTTAGCGCTATTGGAAAAGCTTTTCGCTCTGCTGCTTCTACTTTCAGCAAAGCGTTTGACTTTATAAAACCCGTATTCAATTTCATTAAAGGGCTTGGGTCAGGCGGAAAAATTTCAAAATTCTTCAGTGCTATCTCTAAGTTTTTTAAAATAGGTATTAAAATTGGAGCAACTCTAGCCAAAAGTATTCCGATTATAGGCCAAGTTATAATGATTATTGAAGGTCTTGTTTTTGGAGTCATGGGCGCCTTTAAAGGTTTTACCGAAACTGAAGGTAATATTATTCAAAAAATCGCCGGAGGACTTATTGGATTTATTAAGGGTGCGATTGAAGGTGTCTTTGGCGGACTTATTAATCTAGTGATAGACGGTATTGGCTGGCTCGGTGGTTTATTAGGATTTGATAATTTCAAGGAAATGTTATATGACTTTGATATTAACAAATATATTGGTGTGATAATTGACGCTATTGCTATGCCTGCCAAACTCATCATAGATTTCTTTTCAGACTTCTCAGAAAACATGAAAAGAGTTGGCGGATTCTTTGTATCTATTGGAGATAGTATAATGGGTGGTTTAGAAAAAATCGGCTTGTTCTTTGAACCTATTATCAAAGAAATACTGGATGGTTTTAACGCGATTAGTTCGTTCTTTGTATCTATTGGAGAAAGTATAATGAATAGTTTTAACGCGATTGGTTCGTTCTTTTCAAATATCGGAGAAGAAATAAAATCTGTTGGATCATCTATAAAAGGATTTTTAAAGAACGGGGTTACATCTTTAGTAAAAACCGTCTGGGATTTCATTGTTGATGGCGTTAAAAAATTCTTTGCTATGTCACCTGTTGGTTTAATTTCAGGCGCTATATCTGGTGATGGTGCTCTTGAAAATATACAAAGAGAAGTACTTAAAAATGTAGTTCCTGATCCTAATAAAAAGTATGATACGTTTAGTAAGGAAACCTTAATGCTTAAGGTAATGCCTGATTCTTTACTTGAATTTGTTTGGGGTTCAAAACCATCTGCAGCTGAAAGCGTTGCAGCTAGAGGATCAAAAAAGGTAGCATCTGATAAGAAAGCGGCAGAAGAAAGCGGTAATCCCGAAGCAAAACGATTGGCTGAAGAAATAGCAAAATTAGAAGCTGACAAACAAAAATTCCAAAAACAATCTGTTGAACTAACTAAACAGCAAACAGATGAAATGGATGATTTCTTTGTTAATGACGAAAAGGTAGATACTCTTGGACAACAATCAGATGAAGCTCAACGAAAGTCAAATGAGGCTGGGCTAGAATTAAAACAAAAAAGAGAGCAACTTAATTTATTATTAAACGAACCTAATACATCAAACCAGCTTAGCCCTGATCAAATGGAAAAGCCCTCAAAGGTTGATAATGTTGGAGAAGCGTTATCAGAAACTGGCGCAATGAATGCAGCTCCAGTTATTAATGTTGTTAATAATAACGGAGGGAACGTAACTAATAATAGTTCACAATCCACGCAGAACACTATCGCCGAATCCACTGATAATGTTCTGGCTGGGTCTGCTATGTCTTTATAAAAAATATCGCCATCTAGTAATTAAACCAGATGGCGATATTGTAATTAGTTTTAAATTAGCTTTTGGCCAATTGAGCAAAGTAACTAAGTGAATCGTCGTCATCATCGTCATCGCTAACGTCTGATGATACTTCTTCAGTAGTAACTTCTGGTTCTGATTGAACCTTTGGAGAAGTTGGAGCAGAAGGCTCAGTGAGAACCTGTACACCATTAACTTCTTCAGCACCAAGAACTTCAATCAGCTTGCGCTTTAGATCGTCGTATGACTTATATGAAGATTCATCGGTGAATTCAGATAGACTGTATAGTCCATCATAAATTTCGCGAAGGCGATCTTCATCGTTATCAAAGAGAGGAGTACAACCGTCAAATTCTGACTTATCATAGTTCCTCCATTGTTCGGTGCGGATCTTCAACTTAAAGTTAGCGCCTTCCCAAAAATCAAATGGGTTAACTGCTTTCTCATCTTGAAATTGTGGCTGCATAACATCCATAATTTTATCAAAGATCTTCTTACCATACTTGTAAAGGAAAGTCTTTCCTTCATTGTCTGGGTTAGCTGGATCAGATACCACCAAGATATTTGAGACATAATGTAGACGGCGTTTACGTGAACGAGCGACATCTTTGTCAGCTTCATTACCTGTATTCCACAGTCGGCTATTAATCTCAGATACTGGATCATCTTTACCAATTGATGTGAGTGATTTCTCAATGTACCACCTGCCTGTTGGCCCTTGGAATCCATGATCCCAATAACGAACCCATGGCAAATCGTCTCCATCTTTTACTGGAAGAAAACGAATGATGGCATAACCGTTACCTGCTTTATCCACGGTAGGTTTCCACTCACGATCATCGCCGTAAGATTTAGTGGATTTACCTCCGACCTTTTCAGCTTCTGCGACTAGTTTCCCAATTGCGGCTGACCGATTTGCTTTTAGTTTATCAAATGACATATTATTTTATTTGTATTGCGTTGTATTGTTTGTTTGTTTCGTTGTATTATTATACACTAATTTTCTACAGATGTAAACCATAAAGTTCTAGTTATTTCTGCATACTTATTAATGTCTATCATCGGTCTAAGAAAAGGAGTATATTTCCTAACCTTAAAAGTAAGTTCAGAAGATATTCCCAGAGGGTCCGTTAACTTAGACTGAAGATCTGATGTATAAGATGAAATGATATTAAGAATAGTTATAGTCTCAATTGATACATTACCACCTTGCACCATTTTATATATATAAGGAACATCAGTTAAGTCTTTCGGTAATATCATCTCATCAAAAGTTTTATATGGAGATTGCTCAATTAGAGTTTTCATCTCTTCTTTATAAGTGTATTCGACGTTTTGCATTTTGGCTTTCCACCTATCATATGCGACATCTGTAAAGTTGCCAATCCATTTTTCTCCACTTAAAAGGTTAGCTAATGAGTATAGAATAATATCGTTTCTATATGGATATTTCCTTGCCAACTTTTCAAATTGAAAGCGGTTTTTGTTTTGTTCAAAGGTTTCTCTTTTACATCGAGGACCTTTAAAACTAAATTTAAATGCATCATAATCTCTTTCAGAATTAAAATGCAGCGACATTGCAGTCACTGTACTCCACGCATCCATCGGTGAAGTGCTAGTATCTATACTTAAGTTAATCATTTAATGGTTCTTCTTTAATTACCGCCCATTTAAGTGGCTCACGGTTCCTTTGATATTGATCCATAGACCATTTAATATTATTACTTTTAATACTAACGTATTCTATTAAATCAAGATTAATATATTTTACTTCAATTGTGCAGTCTTTCATTATTCAAGTGTGGCTGTATTAGATCTAGGTAAAACATTATTTTTCTGAGCTTCAACTTTTAGTTTCGTTTTCAATGGGCCTTCAATTAATTTTGCAACATCTTCTGGGTCAAGTTCTAGTTCTAAACAAATCTGGCACACGGCGTGAGCATATTCGATCTTATCTTTTAATACTAGCCTTTCTGTTTTTAAAATTAATTCTTCCTTTGTTATTGCTAATCCTATTGTTTTTTTAATGTCGGTTTTTTTCATTTAGTATCAAGTGTTCGTAGTATAATCATGTTTGCGTTTATTCTGCCATTCCCTTTACGGGGTTTTGTTTTAAGTGTTTCTAAGACCTTATCGATCTTTTTAGGAGTGGCTGATAATAATATCGGTAGAAATTCCATAGGCTTTCTAAGAGTTGTTATAATGCTTCGTTCTTCATCAAAACCTTTTAGAGAAGTTCCTTTTACTTCAAACCCAGCATTACCACTAGCATAATAAATTGACAGTTGGCGATTCTTAGTATTAAAGAAGTAAGCTCTCTGTGAAAATGGTAAGCTCGTTGGATCAACGCTTGTTAGTTGATATTCGCTTGATGCAGCAGCATACTTAAGTCTAGTAATTTGTTTATCAACAGCCTTTGGTTTTTTAACTCGAGGTTTACGAGTCTTAACTTTGCTTCGTGAATAAATCTTAGTATCATCCAGCATTTTTTCAAAGTTCTTTATAATCCTATTTAGTTGAGGACGACGTAACCAAGAATAACCTTCAACAACATATTCATCGGTTTTGTTATACGCTTCGTTAAACTCATCGAGATGTTTATTAATCCATTCAACAACATATTTAATTCCATTACCAGCAGCATTATTACTACGAAGTAATCTACCAATATCCATATTTGGAATTTTTGCAGGAGCAGTATCTGGTTTGATACTAATGATATCATCTAAAAGCATCTCAAGAGGAACAATAATATCTTCATTTATTTTATTCTCTACACGCTTTAGAGGTGATATCGGTTTTACTTTAGGAATATCTACCTTTGCTTCTTCATCAAAGATTCGCTTTGGATCGTTCATCATTCGATTAATTTCATAAAGCGAATCATTTAACTCTGATTTAATCCAGCTCTTAATGTTTCTCTTATTAGGCATTCCCATATTCAACATACGAATGAGTTTACCAACCGTACCATTGACATAGGACGGCGGAGCCACTTTAATAATATCAACTTGCTCTTTGGTAAAACCATTAGATGGCATCCAATCAAGAACCCACGGCTTCATTGTTTTAGAATCACAATAATAACCATAAAACCTTAACCCACGATCGAGCCGTTTATTATATTCTTTAAGGTCAATTTCAGATGCATCGCCCCATTCGGGTTCGTCACCAGTATACTTTGTATCTAGTGCAATTATTCGGCCGCGTTTATTAAATAGTCGTTGTGATGTTTTTGCCATAATGTTATTTTGTATAATATAATTATAATCTAAAATGAAGTATATGTAAAGGATAAAATAACCTTAAAATGATATATTGACATTTTCTTCTTCAATAACAAGGTCTTCAATCCTTTTTAAGACTTCGGCTTTCTTATCTGAATAATTGTTGTGTATTTTTAAGGTGTTATCCAAAGCGTAAATCATTCGAATTTGAGTTCTTTTCAAATCCAAACATATAGCAATAGATGTAACCAAGCACACAAGAAAAACAAAGTTTATTAGTAGTTGTAGTTTCATATTAGTCTAATCCGTTTTCGCTAAGCCAATCAAGATCTGATTCAAATGTGACGTCATCATCAGTACCAAACTCTTTTCTTTTGTCATAAACAATATCGCCATCCCAGAGCTCTTCAATATAATCGCCAGGGCAATCTTTAATTGCTTCGGCAAGTTCAACATTACTCATATCTTCATATGAAATTCCGTTGTTAGTTCTAACATCATCAAGGTTAATTTCAGTTCTCCATGTTGTGCAAAGGTGAGCGGTTTCTGTTCTTTCTACTATAACAGTAGTTTCACGAGATTCCATTAGTTCTTTACACCCATCATATTCCTCCAATAAGGATTCACTTGTTTCGTTGTTCATAATTTATTTGTTTTGTTTTGTTTTATTATATGAGATATTAATCTCAAAGTTTCTTTCTACTAGAAATCTTACCACTTCGTTTAAAGGCATACATGCTAGCATATAAGCTTCTTCTGGGAGTGTATCCATCTGCGTGAATGGATCGATGCTTTCGTCATTACTGCATTCTGATAAAACATCTTGCAGCATATTCCAAAAGGCACCAATCTTTTCATTTTCAATTAGGTCTATATCTGTTGGCATCATAATATTACTCGCCCTTTAATTCTTTTAGTTCTTTTTCAAGAGCTTCTATTCTTTTTGATTTCTCATTCCAATCCATTTCTTGCCAATCATCAGGATCTCCTCTATAAAAACCTCGCCATGAAATTCCATCAAGAGCTTCTTTATTATTTGTAAATATATTGGTTTCTAAATCAGGATCACTTTGATTTACAACGGCAAGATAAGTTTCAAAATAATCAGTATCTTTGCAGTCGCAGATAAGATCAGAGTCGGATATAAATTCATTTAAGTCTTCTTCATCCATTTCTAAGATATCGGGGCGTTCATAATCTTCAGCCATTTTTTTCAAATTAACTTTTAAAAGTTGCCCACGGAATTCTGTAAAGGATTCCCATTTTTCTATTATTATTTCGTCTTTATTCATATTAAAATATTTCTGATATTGTTATTAATAATGTGTATATTACAATTATAATACTAAACGCGATTGTCGTATCAATTATCCATTCTTCCATATTAGTATATTAGTTACTTACCCAAAGTGAAGTTTCCCAGTTTCTTCTTTTAGTTAATCCTTTGAGAGTTCTACCTCCGCCTTTATTATACTTAGGTAGCATCTTTTCTACGCTTTCATAATTTCCTGAGTTTAAGCGTCCAGGTTGATTTACTAGCATTCGCAGATTGCCTTGCCCTGCATTAAATGTGAAGGAAGTGAGGGCTGCCATTTGAGCTTTCGTTAAAGGTACCTTTACAATACGTTCTACATGGCTTCGTGCTTCCATAAGTTCATCCATTAGCATTTCCTCGGCTTCCATTTCAGATACGATTTTCTTAACTTTGGCATATTTACCAGTATGCCCATATCCAATGGTAGTTACTCCAGCAGCACATTTATAAGCTTTAGGTTTAAATCCTTCAAAGAACTTTACGCCCTCAACCATCTTATCCCAAGCTTCGTTTTCATTACGTTCGGCTTCATCTCTTTCAAAATCCTCGATGGTATATCGTTTGATTGTCGGTTTAACCAGAACTGCATAAATTCGTTTTGGCTTTACTAAGATCGGCTTGGAAATTTCAATTGGAGTAAAAATTTCGTTTGGCACGTGTGAAGCGGTATCTTCGGCGTTAAAGGTTGTAAAAATACTTCCTCCAACGATGGTGGTTAGCGTAATTAGTGTTTTCATGATATAAGGTGGTGGTGGATTGAGTTGGTTGGTGTCCCTCTCTGTAGTTATATTATACCATAAAAAGGCACATTTGTAAATAAAATAATTCACAAAATGCACATTTCACTCTACAACCCCCGTAGAATATAGGGTTTTCCCACTAGCTAAATGGGTCTCTTTTCTTTCTTTTTCGATGCGGTTTGCACCGTTTGTGCATTTCTCGGCTAATAATGTATGATTTAATAAACATAATTCCTAGTATAATCTGAGGAATTAGCATGAGTAGAATCTTTATATTATTACTCAAATCAAAAATGAGAGATGATATGAAAAGAAAAACTGATATGAAAAGAAGGTTTAAAATCATGGCGTAAGGGCTTTATTTAATTATATTTATTTAGGTTTGTAAACTAAATAAGAAATTTTTAAAATGTAATGAAACCTCGTTTAAATCATATGATGATTTAAAGCCACTATTAAATTTTAATGTTATTGTATTATCATCTTCATATATAATTTCCTCTAATAATGATACATTAATAATAACGTTATCGGTTATGTTGTAAAAGGGCCTTGCCATTAATATAATTTATAATAAAAAAAAGGTGGGCAGGGCTGGATTCGAACCAGCGTACTCATACGAGAGCAGATTTACAGTCTGCCGCCTTTAACCACTCGGCCACCTACCCAATAATTATTAACTTAAAATGGCTCCCGAGGTAGGATTCGAACCTACGACCTAGTGATTAACAGTCACCCGCTACTACCGCTGAGCTACTCGGGAATTATACCTTTATTTGTTTCAGTGAATCCACTTATTACCACGCTTGCCTTTTACTAATTTAAGGTGTCTCGTACTTTCTTCAATATGAATCGATAATAGTAATATAACTGTAAACGTTAAATTACAAAATGCTAAGACAGCCAATAGAGAAAGAAATAGATTAAGTGTATTCATATAAAGCATATATGCTATGGGTAGTAATAAACAAATTACACTTAATACCACAGCAGATCTTAATATGAGTTTCATAATATTATTCAGTAATAATTTCGTATTTACCTTCTAAACTTAACAATGAATCACATGCTTCTGCAACATCTAGTAGTGTATACTCATAACAGAATTGAAGGATTCTGTCTTTAGCGTGGTTACGAAAGTAGAAGCTGTGGCCATCGACATAGGTGTGGCAGGCATCATACGCTTTTTTATTTTTAAACTTTAGTTGCATTTTCATTATATTTTATTTGTTGTGTATTGTTTTTTTGTGTTTTCAATTGCATGTTCCCAAATTACATCTGGGACTTTATTAGCTGGAAATTTTTGTTTGTTTATAATAACCGTATGTTGGCTTCTTCTTTTTTCTAAAACCTTCTTTGGCATAAAAGCAATCCTCTTTGAAAATTCTAGATTTTTTGTAACGTGCAGGCCAATGGATATATTTTCGTATTTATCGTTTTCGTAAAAATCTGGAATAAGTTCTTTAATGCCAAGTGACAAAATTAGTTTATCAATGTTTTCTATTTGCTCAAGATATTTGGCTTTTAAATCTTTAGCTGCTTCAAGAGAGGTTTTCATTATATTTTGTTTGCTGTGTTTTATTTTTTGAATGAGGCAGCAAACTGATTGATAGCGCGGCGGAGTTTGGTTTCTTCATTTTTCATTAAGCTCTTAATATACACGTCAACTTCCTCCTTACATACAAGGAATTGCTCGGCAAAATCTCCACGAAGAGGCAATACGCTGTTAATGTAATCCTGAAACTTATCATCATTGTTACCAATCGCGAGGCTTTTATCTATAAACTTTACTATCTTTATCATATTTATTTGTTTTCTAATTTTTCTTCAAGGGTGTTTATTCGTTCATTTGAATTATTAATCTTAACCGCATTTACTACTGATGTAATGAATATCACCAAAAAGGCAAAAGCAACTAAAAGTGTTTCGGCGTTTTTTACTTTTTCGTCTCTCATTTATTTTCAAAGTTTGATATAATTTTAATAAGAACCATTCCAATAGCAATACCACTAATCAAAGGTATTACCGTATTCCATTCAATTATTGTCGCTATCATAAGTTAAACATGTGGGTTTTGAGAATCTTATCAATTAAGATATCTTCTGAGTTTGCAAGTCTAACCTTATCTGTCACTTCAAAAGAATGAGTTGTGTGGCAGGTTTTCTCTTCATATACCCATCCATCTTCTTCATTAACAAAGTATGTTGGTTTCCAATCGGTCTGCTTATATAGATAATCCCGAGTAACTTCTTTCTGTTGCTCATTATCTAAATTTATATTTAGTTCCTGTGTTGCTTTAATTACCATAACGTGTTTCTATTTAAAATTTAAATTCGTATCCGAAGACTGCTCCAATAGTATTATCTTCTTCTTCAAACGCCGGCATAACAAAAAAGTCATGATAAGTTGCTCTTACAAATGGAACAACAGGCGCAATTGAATATCCAGATACTATGCCAACTTCAATGCCACAGTTATATTTTTCCCATCGATGTCCGACATATGCGCTAATTTCTTTTTCGCTATTATAATATACTCCAGTAATAATATCATCGTGTGTATATCTTATATGTGGATGTACTTCATTATAGTCTTCTTTTAATCCTACATGTAATGATAGCGCAATTATTAAATCTAACATATTAAATATAGTTAATTGTTGCTTTTAGATTTTTATAATCATAAGTATGATCATCCTTAGTTGTAAACTTTTCAATTACAAACTTACTAGCTTCTTCTAAAGAATTAATACCAAGTTCATTATCTTCGGAAATAGATAGTAACCATGACATAATCATTTTGGAAATAAGGTTGTTATTATCAACTTCTTTAATATATAAACCGCATACTTCTTCTGAATCACATGCTATTAGCACGCCTTCATTAAATAGGTTGCCAACTATTTTTTTCTTTTGTTTTTTCATATGTTTAAAATAAATCGTCTTCTGTTACTGTTGTTTGTTCTCTGTTGCCAAGAGTTTTAGCGTGTTCTATAATATCATCTGTGGACGTGTTAAACCTATAGCTTTTACAATTCCTACATATATTAACGTGGTATTGCAAAATGGAATCACAACCTTCGCAAATCTTAAATAGATCAGGTGATGACATTATACTCAAAGCAACCATTTTTCTTTCATCACTCATACATATTATTGATGTTTGCAGCGATTTTGCTTTCTGCTATTTGGTCTTGAATATTACTATAATGTTCTAAGATAAAGATATATCTTTCTTTTGATAACCCGACCATTTCACGAGCACGAGGATCAAACATATTAAATTTACCAGTTAATCTAATGCGTTCATAATTACGCCAATCAACAATATCACGATCTGAAAATCTATTATTCATAATATAATAAAGTTTTTAATTAACTGCACCAATAAGTTTCACTTGCTACGGATTGTGTAAATGGAGTTTCTTCATCTTCAAGAATCCAATATTCTGACATAATGTTTTGAATCCATTTCTTACCATCAGGAGCTTCATCACGCCCATGAATGTAACCTTGTTCTACCCAATAAGGAGCAGTGTTTCCATTCTTACCTTCGTCGGTATATTCAGTTTTTTTGTTTTTCATAATAAAATTATATAGTTTATCCAAATTGAATCCAGAGCTTAGTGGCAAAAGTCTTAAATTGGCCTGGCTGATTTTTATAATGTGGGTTAATCCAATCTTCACCGTTTCCGACATATTTCACTGGCATATCGCCATCTTCAGAATGACCAACGGCGGTGTTATTAATAACAAGTATTTCTTGAATCTTTTTCAGATGCTTATCAACGAGAATGTCCATATATGGTTTGTTTTCTTTTTTCATATTATATTAGAGTTTTAATTATGCAAAAAGGATATCATATATACCATGCCCAATAACCTTAATATAATTGTCTTTGCGATTTTTAAGGTAATTTAATGCCTCGGGCTCAGTCGTTATAATTACATCATCGTCTTCAGCAAGTTCAATGATATCTTCAAGAGTATAAATTACCCATTTAGTTGCGGGCTCTGGTGTGGCGAATTCTGATTTCATAATATAGTTGGTTGTGGTGGTGATCCCCGCCTTACGGGGATCTTAGGAACTCTTAGGTTTGTTTTGCCGTTCCCTTATTATGATTATATTATACCATAAAAATGCACATTTGTAAATAAAATAATTCACGAAATGTGCATTTTGCTCTACAACCCCCGTAGAATATAGGGTTGAGGCTCATTAAAATATTGAGAAATACGCGTAAAATGCTTATCGTTTTACAGATATTTACATATTTCTTCAGAAACAGTTATTTTATATACGCCAATCTTTCTAAACTTTAACCAGTTGTATGATGATTCACATTCTTTATTTCTATTATAAAAATCAACTGCGGATTCTACATTAGAAAAACGAGGTGTATTAGGAATCGTGTAAGCATCATCGTTATGCCTACTAATAATTCCTTTTATTGCATAATGTTCCATATTAGTTCTTTAAGATTGCCAAAGGTTTTCTACAACATCAATTGTGATTTTTAAATCCTCGATTAATTTTTCAACTTCCATAATTTTACTATTAGTTTCAGATGATTCTGTATGGTCTTCTTGAGTAAATTTGTCAAAGGTTAAGTTCGAAAAATGCTCACGTTTTGCAAGCAGTCCTCGCAAAGTTTTAAAATGTTTATCGGATACCTTATTTAATTCATTTAAAATATCAGCTTTTAATAATTCTTTTCGGTTGGTTGGTTCTTTTGATTTCATAAGTGTAATCATTTTTAAAGTACGGAAGGCGGGAATCGAACCCGCAAGGACGTTACCATCCACCTGAGCTTAAATCAGGCGTGTTTACCAATTTCACCACTCCCGCATGTTTAATTATTTATTTACCAACATCTTTCCAAATCTTACCGTGAACATCCAAGTTACTACTCCATAACATTAGCTTTTGGTAAACAGGATAAAATGGTTTAACCAAGAAATTACAGTGTAAAGTATAACTAATAATATCACCGAGCCAGAATAAAATATAAGCTAATATAATTTTCATTATTTACCCTGCCCTCTATAACGCTTCAAATAGTTTTTACTCTGTTTCAGTTTTGAAGCTTGCGTCTTAGCATGAATGCCTTTACGTTTAATTCTTTTCGTGCTTGGTCCGGTTTGTGTATTCTTTGCCATATTGTTTGTTTGTTACATTATTAATTATATATTAAAATGTTGATTTGTAAATAACAAATTACCTTAATTCTTGTTTAAATAATCTCCATCGATCAGAGTCAGCTTTAACAGTTCCATCATTAATCTTGGTAATGATTTCCTTAACTTCATCAAATGAATTGTAAATGTATTTGTGAGGGAACATACCCATTACCCAGAACGGAGTCTTTTCTTTACCGCCTTCCATAATAATAAAGGTTGGCTTCTTACACCTAGCGGCCCAACTAAGTTCTTCCATAGTTCCAAACGTTGGTACCTCTGCGTTAAGATAACAAATGATAAAGTCTGCAGCGTCAACCATTGAAAGATCAAAGTTACGAACCTTCTTCATATGTTTAGCAACAGTATCATACCCAGTGTCTTTACTCCAATAATCAAGATGTGTCTCGCCCTTTTTCATTAAGCTCTCCATCCATTCATGAGTTTTCTCATCTTCTTCAGGAGCATTAATAAATGGTTTCTTATAAGGATCAAAGATCGTTACGTTAATTTCATTTAGAAATTCTGAAAAATCCTCTCTCCAATATCGTCCTTCTGCATATTGCATTGGACCAATCAGGTATGTTCTTGTCTTATTTAATACTGCCGTTTTCATAATCCTATTTGATCTGGATGTTTAATGCGCGATGTAGTACCTTTCTTCCATATTACAAAGCCTCCAACGTTTCTATCATCATCGCTTCTTATTGGTTCTACGGTTCCTGGTGGTAATGATCCTCCGCTAATAATAAAGCGCGGTGCCAGTACTCCTGGCTTTGGATCTGTTAATAGGCCTTGTGTATTGAACTCGTAATAGAAGCATGTGGACGTTTCTCCCGCCGGTTGTCCTGGGAGCCTTGCATCGACTGTTGGTATAATTAAGTCTGTTTGATTGCTTAAGCTTGGAATGAACCATGCTCTATTTGGTAGATACTTTCCCTTCTGTGCTATTTCCCAAAAGTCATCGTCTGTGTTCAATTGCTCATCTGGCCCTGCGTTTAGTACTTGTATAACCATATACCTTAGATAGCGCTCTCTATGAAGAGTGTTGGTTGGATCATTAGTACCATGAATAAGCAGCCGTGATCGCGATGGTCTTGTCAGTGCCGTTTCTTTTGCGGCCTGTGTATATTGCTGTGCTAACGTTACTCCTGTTGACACTCCTCTAGCCTTACTGAAGTTTGAAATGCCGAACGATCCAATTGTCATCAACGTTGCCATAATGCTAATGACGATGAGTAGCTCAATTAGAGTGTATCCTGGTTTATTCATTAGTGCTTAAGTTCTACGTTTATCATACCCTCAACATCCTTTGCCCACATTGTAACCATTATAACGTTTACTGTTAGTAATAGTACGGCTGATGCTAGTAGTAGTGACGATAGTGTTATATGCTTGTTTGTTGTTTGTACTATATCTACAGCTGGGGTTACATTTACTCGCACTGTCTCTTTTCTTAGTCGTATTTGTGGTGCTTTCCTTACTAGTGCTATTGTTGGTTTATCGTTCATCTTGTTTTACTAATTATATCAATGTTCCTCTGGTTGCACTTTATCAAACTCTGCTGCCTGTTTCTTTGCCTCTTCAAATGTGGTTAGCTTATGCTGCTCTCTGGATTCTCTCATCTCACAAAGCCTATTAGTCTCATATAGCTTATCCGCGAATTCCTTAACCTCCCTCTCTGACATTCCTGCGAAATAACCTCGCGCAAACACCTGTGTTAGATTGTCAGTATCTTTATAATACTCTCTGACGCCATTGACCCAATCACGGGTTATATCTCGTAAGTTTATATTCATGTCCATAGTCTATGATGGTGCTTAATAATGGCTCTCATACAATCCTTATCCTTCTTAAGTTTTATAGCTTCAAGTCTGCCTACCTCTTTATAACACGCTGTTTGCTCAGGTGAAACGGTTATCTCATAATGTCCATCAACGGTTTCACTCTTGCTGAATAGTGTCTCAAGTGGCTCTCGTGGTGGGTATGCAGCATCTATCTGCTCATCTATATCACTACGACCAGTCTTAATCCAGTTATAGGCCTTCATTAGCTCTTTGTCAACCTTCATCTGCTCATCAGCATAGGACTGACTTACAAACTTAAGCTTAACTTCTTCAGCCCAATCATAACCAATGTCGTGTACCCAGTTAACTTTGCGTTCAACCTCTACATGATGCTCAAGGCACTTAAATAACATCCGCGGAATAAGTTCAACCTTATCACAATATGTATCAGGTATAACATTAGTCAACCACTCTTGCTTTGGGTGGAAGAAGCATTTGATCTTATACTGTAGGTCCCACCAGTAGTGGCTGTTGAATAGTAATTTTATTTTCATACTTGTAATTTTTTCTTCCTTTGCTCCCACGCGTCCTTATCATACTCGTTAACAGGCTCATACTCGTGGCTTGCATCTTGAACGGCTTCGAAAGATAATGTTTTAACCCACGATCCGCGCTTGCACAACACACCGTAGTTACCTGTAAGCTCACAACAACTACGTGATTTTTGTAATGCTGCCTCAGTTATACATTCAATGATTTTTAAAACAACAGTGTCGCATTCGCCATAGGTCATATAGATTCTCAATTGACCGAACTTCTCTTTAATTTGAGCGACAACAATATCCTCATAACCAAATTTAATACACACCTGATTAATCATATGTAATGCTTCATCAATAACATCATACCAACCATCTCCACATTCCATTCCCCATGCTAAACATGTAACTCTAGGATCACCACCGTAATCCTTTAGAAGCCGAGGATATTTCTCAACGAGCTTTAGTTCTAATTCTTTTTTCATTTCCCTTTGATTTAAATTCTTTACCAGCTAACCACAAATACTTATCAACTTCTGCTAAAGAATATTCGTGTAATTGATTCTTTTGTATAAAATTATCCATCACTCTCATGAATGTTGGATAATCTCTTAGTTCTGGTTTCTTAAAGGTATCAAATGGGTCATTCTCATTAAAGGTAAACAGCGCTTTCTCAACAAATGAATCATATATTGAATATGTCTCTGGTTTATGGTGCGCGCAATATTTACTAGCGAAAGAATAAAAGTTTTTAGATTTACCGCTAATCTCACATTTTGCTATTCTATTAACTAAACTTAAATCACCAGTTAATAAATCTTCATCAACTTCTAATTCGTAAATATGTTTAGCAACGGAATAAGTATCAAAAATTTGAGTACTATATAAACTGTTTAGCGTGCATACTTTAATTAAGATATGCTCAAAGAAAGTATTTGTATTAAAATATTCTTGGAATAAAACATCTAAAGTTTTATCAATCCCTTGAAGTTTTTCGTTCCCTTTCCAATTATATAAATGTTGTTCAATCGTCATTTTCTTTAGGGAGTGATCCTCTATGTAGTGGGCAGGCTGTACTATATATAAAAGTGTTTTCCATTCCCATATAGCCTTTCCCATATTCGTTATCCATTACAGGACAACTACACCCAAGCGCAATCGCTTCATCTGAACCTGGACTTGGTATTTTTTTATCTTCGCTCATATTATTATTTTAACGATTTATTTTGTCCAATACAACTCTGGCTTTTTGATGCAGACTTTCTCTCGAATTACTAAATGTTCCGTTCGTCTTTTTAGATGCTACCGCCAAGTGAATAAAATCTAATAGTAATGCATGCTCTTCCGCAAGTCTAAAACATTCTTTTTCCAATAGGGTATCACGTTGTGTTTCATTATAATTTTTTATCATGTATATATTATATCACGTATAATAAGAAATGTAAATAAAATAATACAATTATTTTCAATAACGTCGATATGGTGATACACCACAACTTGGTCTTGTACTATTATAGATATGATGATTTCCTCTTACTCTATAAACATTGGGAGCGTGATAGAATCTGTGCCCAGTTGTATAAAAGGATGCTGGTCGATCGCATCTTCCATTATATCTATTGGAACCATAATAACGATTATTATAGTAACTATTATTCTGCCCTGCATTATACGCTAATGCTCCAACAGCAACTGCTCCAACAGTAGCTACTACAGGATCAACGGTTTGAATAGGGCGGCCATATCTATCGTATGATGTAACACAACTACATATAGTTATACAAATCAAAGGTAGTAGCGCGTATTTTATTGTTTTCATTTGTTTTGTACTGGTATTAATATTACTTTTTCTTTTTTAAGATTTGATACTAAAGTCGCTAATCCAAGTATGAATCCAAAGTCATACCATCCTCCATTATTATACGGCTCATAAATTAAAATGTTATCATTAAACAAAGAGATTAACCAAGCAATAAAAACTATAAAACCTTGTAAGAATCCAATAAAGAAACCGGCAGGAGCGCTGTTATCAGATCCAGCTGAACAAGATGTAAAAAGTAGTGTTAGTATTGCTAAGTAAATTTTCATAGTGTTGGTACATTCCTAGATAGATACTTATAAAGTTCATGCGTTTTCTGAATATCATATTCCGCATTGTGAGCTTTTGATTCGTCCCAACCAACTCCAGCGCTTTCGCAAACAGTACCAAGTTGGAAATTAGGCAAAGCTCCTCGAACTCGTTGAACAAACCATGCAGCAGCTTGCATTACACAAATCGGGGGATTCCAAAAGAGAGAACCAAAGTAAGGATCATCCGCTTTTTTCCACCACTCCCTCATAAACTCAGAATCAAACTGCGCGTTATACGCAATGAAGTGCATCTTATCTTTTTTATTATATGCGTCTACGTGAGTTTTACAAAGGTCTATAAACAGTTGACGAGCTTCCAAAGATCCAAGTTCTAATGAATTTAAATATTCAAGAGATGCTCCAGTTTTATCCAATGCGCCTTGTTCAAAAGTTTGTGTCTGAAAGGGCCTGAATGATAGAGTCATTTCATCCAAAATATGTTCACCTGTTGGGTCAGTAATAATTGTAGCCAATTGGAATATATCACATTTATTGCGATCAAGACCTGTTGTTTCAAGATCGACAAAACATAGTTTATGGTTATATTTGCTCATTTAATTTTTAAGATTCATCATATAAAGGGCGATTGAGATATTACACAGGAGCTAGTATATAATCCTTACCGTCAATATTAATGATATTTTTGCTTGGTATTGATGGCTGAGGAGCTTCTTCTTCAAATTCAATAACAAGATCAAGTAATTCCTCTTTACTGTCAGCAAAGGTTTCTTCAGATGGTTTTACAAGATCTGAAAATTCATCTGGCATATAGGCCGCGAAAAAATCATTCATTGATTCAATTTTAATAATATCGCCCTGTTCATATCGAACCCATTCATCAAATTCATTTGCTCTATACTCAAGAATTTTTACAGGCTCTTCTGCTTCATTAATAAAAGGTTGCCATTGGCCTGTCCTAGTATACCACAACTGCCCTGAATTAGGACGAGTTAAAACTGGTGCTTCTTCAATAAATTCAGAGTGTGAATTATTATTATGTAAACGACCAGTTAGTCTAAAGCTAATGTAAATTAGCGCCATTGCACCTACTACCAAAAATGATAGGAGTGTTTCCATTGTCATATAGTTTTGTATATTCATATTTAATCAATTTGTGTTTAGATACTGTAAAGAAAAATGTATTCCTTTTCCAACCATCTGTATCTATTCTATCACAAAAAAGGCTATTTGTAAATAAAAAAATGAATATATTTTACTATGAACTTGCGGCCCATATTAAGCCAATATTGGCGGTTCCATAACTCATCCATATTAAAGCCCATGGATAATCGCCTTTTAGTATGTAAGATATTCCTACTATTACATACCCAAGCATACACATTCCAACAATACAATTTTCAAGATTAAGCATCAGATTCTTCTCCTTCTATATATGATAATATTTCAGGAAATACGTTTCTTAAAATAAACCTTTCTCTATATGCAGGATCTTTAATAGTTTGCCAAGTTGTATTAATATCGGCTTCTGCTTTTAACCACTTGTTGTTTTCCCTTTCATAATCATTGCAAGGCTGAACAATATTAGGCAGCCCATCAAAGCCAACTCCGCTAATAGCACGATCCAAAAATAACGATAAACCATCATTATTCTTTAACCATTCAAACTCATTTTGATATCTTACATCAGTAATAATATAAACAATATCTTCGTTTGATAACTTATCGCTAACTTTATTAATCCAATGCGAATCGTCGATGACTCTTCTAAAGTCAGTTCCCCACCAAACTAAGAATGGGCGAATTAATTTCTTTTCTTCTTTATCAGTTGTAAAGGCACTAATGCCTAGAGATGATTTAAGAAACTCGTCGGTTTCATATTTTAATTCATCAGCAAAAGCGAAGCGTTTTGCTTTAATGTTGCGCTCTTTTAGAAGTTCTATTAGAGCGTTACAAAAAGAATCTTTACCAACAGTAGCGTTACCTGAGATACCAATTATTTTCATTAGATTTATTATACCACAAATTTGGTATAAAGTAAATCAAAAAATAACTAATATTTAATCCTTTTTCAGGATATTAATAGTACCTACTAAAGATGCTCCTGCTGTAATAATAGCTTCTGCTTGGTCTGGAGCAAGGCGCCACCCTAATAAAGTAGCAACAGTAATAAGACCACGCCATGTACTTTCTTGTTTTAGCCTTACCATAACGTCATCATTAAAAAAACTATGCTTACATACAACAACAGTTGTTGGCTCTTTTATTTCTTCTTTTGTTTCTTCACTCATATTTTTATCCTCCAAATTCGTGTCCAGCAACACGTTTCATTTGTTTTTTAAACTAAGCTTTTTGCTTATCTTGAGTAGATTTAGCAAGGCCTTTACCATAAGCCTTGCTTAATTTATTTTCAATAATATATTCTTTAAACGATAAAATCATTTATCATTTTTTTGATTTAAAATCTTATTAGCAGCATTAACCAAAGAATCATTACGATATTTTATATGCGGCACGTTTTCATTTACAATGATGTCTTCCATTAGAGAAAGCAATGAAAGAACATATCGACCTCCGCTCTTACGTTGATTAAACTTGAGTTTAGTTTCAGGAGTATCCTTTGCTTTTACTGTAATATAATCTTTACCCATTTTCTTAATTACTCCAAAGTTAGTTTTATCACCAACCTTCATACTTAGAGCAAGTTTAGTAATACGAGCAACTTCAGCATTCTCTTCAAGCTCAACGCTCTCAACAATCTTTCCTTTAGTTAAATCAAGTATAGTGGCCGTTCCCATTTCTTCTGGGTTCTTTTTATATTCAGCGCTGAGTTTTTTAGCTTTATCAAGAGTTGGAGCCGTATGATAAACTTGTCCTTTATTATTAAATACAAAGAACTTATTTTTTGTTTTAGTTCCTTTAGCGACAGCAACAAACTTATCAATTGATAAATCCAATTCTACAAGATCAACGCTCTCAATCATTTTAGTATCTGCTTCAAGATCATCAAAAATTTCACCGGCCATACGAAGATGCTTATACATTTCATCGTACTTTTTATTAAGTTCTCCATCTGAAGCATCGTCAAGTTCTTTATTTAAACGACCTCCAAGTTTAAAATGACCCATGATATCATTAAAAAGTTTAGTTCCTTTTTTAAAGTTAGCAGTCTTTATATGACGTAAGCCTTCATTCAATTCAGCGTCTTCGCCAACTTCAACCTCTTCATTCCTCTTAAAATCTTTATATGCTTTTTCTGCTTTAACATAAGCTTCTTTACGAAGTTTATCAATAAATTTTTGAACTTCTTTTAATTGTGCTGGATCAAGATTAAGTTTTTCTCTTTTAGCAAGAGGTATAAAATCTTTCATGACAGAATCAAGATAACCATATGCAAATGGATAATTGATTTTACTTGCTTCTGATATATCTGTATCTTCATTAAGCTTTATACTCTTGATGTCTTTACTAAGTTGTGTCATTTGATCAGCAGTCAAGTGAACATAGTTATCTCTCACACTTCTTTTTCCAAGAGTTCCTGCACCGATTTGAAAGGCCGTGTTTCTGCCCTTTAAAGGAGAATCAAATCCCATATTCCATCGAGTAATAACAACACCCTTTTTATTATAAACCTCGGTTGATTCGTTTAAAGTTTCTTCTGGTATATAGTCAGACTCTTCTTTTACAAGTTCTAAATCTTTTTCCTTTGCACCTGCAGCTCCAAGACGATACTTTACATTTTTTCTATTAACTGGTGTAATATTATAAACGCCATTTCCTGTCATCGCAATCACCGTATGATCTTCTCCTTTGTGCGGCCCCGCCAATGCTTTTACAATTGACCCTACTTTAATTTTTCCGTTTTTCATATTAGTTTCCTTGTCTTTTTGATAATTCTTTAGCAGCAAGTTTTAATGCCTGAGCGGATTTAAAGAATGCGGTTGCAAACTCTTTACCAGATTGATCTGCGATTTCCTTTGCGGTCTCTTCTTGATACTTTGCAAGAGTTGAAAGTAGATCTTCAATTACTTCAGCATCAGAAATACCGATATATTGATCCATTATACGTTGAACCGTTTTGGTTTTTGCTTTAACGCGCACTTGTTCTTGAATATCTTCTCTTTGAGTTTTTTGTTTTGCCAATCCTTTTAAAATTTCAGCAGCAATCTTTTTTGCTTCGGGATTTGTATTAGACTCCTTTGGAACTACACTAATAATATTACCAGTCTTTTGATCAACTTCAATATCATAAAAATCGTTCTCTTCAGATCCTAATGTTTTTTCAAATAGCATTTTAGCTGCCGCGTTAATTAAATGTTTCATATACTCATTTATTTATTTATTAAACCCAATAAGAGTCATCTTTATAATCTGCAGGAATAGGAGACATAGCTTCAATCTCATCAGACTTAGTACGAATACCTTGAATTGTTGTCCATACTGCTTCCATCTCTGCTCTATCAGATTCTTGTTCAGTAGTAAGTGTTCCCCCGCTTTGAATAATCTTAGTGTAAGTTAAATCGGTTGCGATATGGTTCCGCTGTTTCCATTCTGGGCAGATGGCTACTATTCTACGACCCGCTTCACTCTTAACTGCACTTGGATCTATTGGATCATCTGGCGCTGGTGTGCCGTCTATGTTATAGTTCTCGGCATACGTGCCATCGTCTTTACGAACGCATAGCGACCAGTCATTTTGGATGAGTTCTGGGCGAGAATCATCAACTGCGAATCTTTCTCCTTGAGGATCTATGTATATTTTGGGAATCATGGTTACGGTAGTTTTCATTATGTTTCTATCTTAGTTCGTGCCAAGTCCCTAAAGTGCCAAATATTATATTCGCAGCTTCGCTCCTGTAGTAGACCAGTGCAGGAGTGGTAGGTATTACAGCTTGAACGCTAATGATTTCGCTAATTGATGAAGCCACTGAATTGTCTATTATCAGCCCATCAAAGCGTAGATCTAAAGCGCCAAATTGTGCGCTCGCAGTGCCTCTGATGGCTGCTACAATGGTTCGCCCAGTAAAGTTATTATAATTGGTAAAGGGACTGCGAGCAGAAAGAACATCCACCCACCCCTGCCCGTATCCTAGTGGAGCGTTTCTAGCCTTACAGGCTAGTGTTACTGTGACACCACTGACATTAGGCTGCTCTTCAAGAGTCTTGTTTGCAGCAGTCCATGTCTTGTTAGCGTGAGCGTCATTAACTTCGACAAGAGCGCCACTGACAATGTTGGTTACGGTAAACGCCTTGTCGTTATTGCCAGAGGTTGATCCCGTCACCTCAATGACATCACCGACAGCCAGTCCTTCTAGTAGACCGACACCATTTAGTGCTATCGTGTTGGTTGAGTTGGTAAAGGTTGCTGTGCCTGTGACTGATGGTTCTACAAACTTACCATTGCTAATTATATTACCAGCACCGAACTTAGCATCATACCAAGCGGTTGAACCGTCCTCTTTTAAGTTTCCTGCCCACTGTATTTCTAGGTCGAGGTCATCGACATAAGATCCACTACCAGTTGTCTGGAAGTCTATGATGTCAGTATAAGAAGTGGCGAACTTATTATTTGCTACAATAGTCTCAAGTTTTTCTCCTACTGTTCCCGTGGTCATACGTATAGCACCACCAGAAAGACTTGAGTCATAAGCAACGAAGTTATTACCTATTATTGAATGATTATGGGTGAACAGGGACGCTATACAGCCAGAAAATATATTGTTTGTGATTGAGGAAGTAGCAGACGCGGTTATGTTTACTCCTAATCTCGGAGCCCCGCTGCCATTAATTGGCGTACCGTATTGGTTAGCATTAAACATGCAATTTGAAATCAAACAAGTTTTACTATTTGTTTCTACGCAAGTTGCACAGCTACGGAAGAGACATGACTCAACTCGGGATCTTGCAATTTGAATTTTAACTGCGACGCCTGCCCAATATAAATCATCACCGATTGCAGTAGTATTCACCAAATCCCATTTCTGAAAAGTGCAGTCCTTGACAATCTGACCAGCTCCGTTCCCAATGTATATGCCAATATCGTTATAGTGAGAAAAGTTAACGTTGTCGTAAGTAGCACCCATTGCCAATGATAAAATTAAGTCGTTAAGGTTAGCCGTAGCTGTTGCCTCATCTCCGTCAGTTCCTCCATCAATATTGATGTTTCTGACTGTCACATGATCTGCGTTTGCATTGCAATACAACATATAGGTTGCCCCGGCTCCCGGAGTGGTATCGCCAGCCATTGCCGTTGTAGCTATTAGCGTTCCGTTCTGGAAGATGATTGGTCTGCTTATTAACAATGTGTCAGTTATACGATACAAACCACCAGCAAGGTCGACTACAGCGCATGCGCGGCGAGTGACGATAGTACCGGCTGTAGGACCAGGAAGTAGTAATTCAGCGGCGTCAATAGCGTCCTGTATTGCAGCACGATCATCCGCAACACCGTCACCCACAGTACCGTAATCTGTTACGCTAAAAGTCTCACGTAGCTTGGTTTCTACGTCCCTGTCTACCGCTCCCGTGCCTGCTGCTGTGTAAGCCACTGATTTCGCCAGAGAACTAGTAAGGCCTTCCCATGCTTTACCGTTCCATTTCCATGTTCTGGAACTTGCGGGATCTGTATATATTTCCCCAATAGTTGTTGGGGGTGGAAAATTAATAGCCATATTAATAGTTATTTATAAAATTTAATTGTCAACACCTTCGCCATCTCGCAGACGAGTGACATAAGGAAATCTTGGAATTCCATCTGGAGTTAAGTTAAAATAAGTACAAGTCGCATATGATCCAATATAAGTTTCCTTTTCAACTAGCAGGTTTTTTAGAAACTCATGATTACCTTTAATGTTTGAATGAAATTGAGTTCCATCACTTTTCTCAAGAACCATAAATCCTGCCATATTTGTTTTATTGCCTTTCCCTTCTTCAATAGAAACAATCTTATATTCTGAATCAGTAAAGTCTTTGCGCTTTAAAAGAGAGTTACTTCGCTTACGATCATATTTTGAATTAAGGCGAACCATGCCTCCTTCATATCCAAGTTCAATAAAGTCTTTGTAATTGTTATTAAGGTCTTCTTCAGAATCGTGATAATAAGTTGGAACTAATATAATACCACTTAGTTTATATTCATTACTAAGATTTACCATTTCTTTAAACCTATCAGAAAAGATAGTATCTTCTTCACAAAATCCGTCAACTGGAATAATATCATACCACCAGAACTGAAGTTTATCAGCAGAATCTTTTAGATCTTGTTCAGTTGGTTTTGTCTTTTTAGCTAATGAACTGATTGTATTAAAGTCTTCTTTATACTCATGATTATATAGTTCGCCATCCAATACAAGATTTGGGTAAACTTTAAATATTGGTTCTAATGATTTTAAAATATGTGGAATAGTAACCCATGGTTTTCCATTACGAGACTTTGCTCCATCCTTTGTAATAATAGCTCTCATACCATCGAGTTTTGGTTGAGTATAAACTGGATATTCAATTTTATCTTTTCGATCTTCCCACTTCTTTGCTAGCATTGCTTTAATAAAAAGAGTACTAACATCAACAGATTTTAAATCTGGAGTATAACCGCCATCAACTTTCTTTTTCCATTTAGCTTCTGCTTGGAATTTAGATTGTTCAAGTAAGCCTCTCTCATTTGATCTACCAACATTCATTGCAGTTACAGAATACCATTTTGATGTTGTAATCTTACCGCCAATTTGACCAGAATGAGTTCGGAATTTTCCTTCTTCATATTCAACAGTCCATTCGCGAAGAGCTCCAGTTGTTGCTCTGGAATATAATGTATCTAACTTCATAGTATTATTATATATTATTTATACATAGATGTAAATAAAATTAACTACCGTTATATATACTATATATTTAAAGTTACATGATTAAAAAAAATACTATAGAAAAAATTCCAGTGTTTTTTCACATACCTAAGAACGCAGGAACGTATGTATATAATAAAGCCTTTCATGTGATTAGATTATTAAACACAAAAGATCTAACAACATACAACTTAGCAGTCAAAAGAGAAGGCAAAACTGTATACCGTATAGTTTGCTCTGCAAAAAAAGAGCTGAATGACAAATATAAAGACGCAGGTTGTTGGATTGATAAAAGTGTTGACTATGAAGATCTAGATTTTAATGATTTAACTGTTTATTTTATAGTGGTATGCGATCTTAGTTTTGGTATATACAAAGAAGACATATACAAAAAACTAGACAAAAATACAAAATTTTATGAGTTCTTGGTTTTAAGAGATCCATATGAAAGGGTTTTGTCGCTATTTAGTTATTTAAAATCCTCACAATCCTCCCACGAATCCAAGCACGGTATTTTTGGCGACATGACATTTGTTGAATATTTAAACTCTCCTTATTTAGAGGGTTCTTGGCTTATTAGGACTTTACTACATATACCTAATAAAATACCGATAACTAGTAACGATTTCGAAAAAACCTGCGAAATACTAGACGGGTTTTTAATTGATGATATCACAGGTGTAGATAAACTTATTTCCAAAGTGTTATATACATGTTTAAACGTTAAGGATTGCAGCTTACCCCAACGATTACAAAATGTTATAAAACCTTTTTCAAATAAAACAAAGGAAAAGATTACGTATGATTTTAATTGTTTGAGCGAGGAAACTAAAGACAACTTCAACAACCAAACAAAGTGGGATCAATTATTATTTAACAAATATAAAAAAATATAAAACAATGTACATAACACCTAAAAAAAATATAGACATAAATGATTGTCGATTTTACCATACATTTAACTTTGATGGTAAAGACAAAATCAATGCGAAATGGGATCTTACAAACTGTATAGACGATTACCTTAGTAATTTTGATTTTAAAGGAAAGCGCGTAATTGATATTGGATCTGCTTCGGGTTACTTATCTTTTGAAATGGAGAAGAAAGGCGCTGATGTTGTTTCTTTCGATATGCCAGATGGTAGTTATTGGGATCACTTAATATATCCAGGCTATAATAAACCTAAATCAAAACCATCAGAAAGTCTTTTTAATAGTTATGAATATATTCATGAAAAACTTTCATCTAAAAACAAAATATTTAGAGCCAATATTTACGAACAGCTCCCTGATGAGATTGGTTATTTTGATGTGGCCGTTTTTGGAACCATGCTTTCTCATGTACGAGATCCAATTTTAACCTTAATGAATATACTTCTTAGAGTTAAGGATCATGCTATCCTAATAAATCCATTTCAAAATGAGAAACCGACTATATACAAAAACCACAACGGAAAAACATGGTGGATGCTATGTCAAGAAGATATTGAAAAAATAATGTTTGATATTGGATTTCAAATGGAAAAAGTTACAATAGTCAAACCAATGTTTGATGGAACTCCAAGACTTTACAAATCTATTTTATTTAAGAGATGCTCATATCACATAAACACAAATTCATAACAATTGACATACCCAAGACAGGAACCAAAACTCTAAGGGAGACATTTTTACCTGTTATTCCTATTGATGTTATTGGTAATCCTGGCGATTATCTTGATGATTTTTATCAGCATAGCACAGTGAATGCTTGTGAAAGAGGATTTAAAAAACGCGGTTGGGATTTTAATCAATATACCACCTTTTCGACTCTAAGAAATCCTTGGGAAAGATATGTATCTTTCCTTATGTATAAAATAAACAAAGGCAATGAATATAAAAACGCCACGGAAGAAGAGCTTAAAAATTGGAAACCTCTAAAAAGACTTCAGGGTAAAGAATGTGGCAGAGTATTTGATAACTTCAATAGAAATGAAGTAGAGTTTTTAAAGTTTATCATAAAAACAAACCCAAGTCAAGACAATTATGTTTTAGATAGTAACGATGAGATCGCTATAGATTTTCTTGGCAACCTTGAAGATTATAATAATCATTTTTATAAATTCTGTGATGCGGTTGGTATAACTTCAATCCCAAAACTTAAACACTCTAATAAAAGCTCATATAAAAAACCACATACTGAATATTACACTCAAGAGTTAATAGACATGGTTGCAGAGAAAGAAAAATGGGTAATAGATAAATTCAATTATAAGTATAACTAATTAAAAATGTTAATTAATAATAAACATAATGTAGTTCTACACTTTGACAGGCTCGTTTTTAATATCGGAAATATACCAATTGTCTTTCCATCGTAACCAACTAATAACGTTATCGGTATCTCCATCACATTCGATTTCAATAATATCTCCAGTCTTTGGATTCTCAGAAAAAGATAATAGATATTGATTAACAATGACCTCTTTTAGTTTTTCCTTTATTGAATTAATTTTTCTTTTACATTCCCAAAAGTCATATGATTCAAAACTAGAACAATCTCTAGGAAAATATGAAATAATCGAATAGGGATATTCCTCGCTCGTCATTATAACGCTTAGTTTATCAATTGAAATTTCCATTACCAATCTGCGTTTTTTCCACGAGTGTCTATATGTACAAACCCTCGATAAGTTCCTATGCCGCCTTTAAACGTTTTGTTATCTCTTAGTACTCTAGCGGCTTTAGCAACTCGCCAAGAGCTTTTATTAAATACAACATCAACGGCTTGATTCGTCATATGGTATGATCCTATATTACCATGAACTGCTTTGTTATATTCGGGACTTCTATATGCTGAGACTATCTCTTTAACCGGTAATCCAACCTCATTACATAACTTATCAATAACCTTAAGTGTTGGGCCAACCTTCTTCCATAACTTCTTTGGTGGTATAGAATTTCTAACTCTACCGCGCGTTTTAAAGTGTGGAGCAATTACCATTCTTGGAGTTATATTTTTTAAGTTTAATTTTAAAATATAATTCGCATATCTATAAACATCATTATTTAAAATAAACCATTCATCAGGAATTCCTTTTACTTTTTTATTGTAATCTTCATGACGAATAAAAGCACTACCTACTGGTAAATTACTAATAAATAAACTTGAACTTGTTAAACCAAATAACTTTAAAAATTTACGTCTAGGTTTGTTCATAACTTTATTTAGTACGCTCTATAATTTCTTTTTCTATACTACCAATAATCTTTTTATAAGTAGGAATTAAATAAAGAGCCTTTACTCCAAACTTTTCATCTAATTCTTTCGCAGTCTTTTTATTACTTAATTCTTTTAATCGTTTTTTATGGTCTTCTAGATCTATCCTTAAATCTTTTAATGATGTTTTCATAATGATATATTTATTGTTATTTAAGATCCCTTCGGGAACCTTCGGGGTTTAGTTTTTAAACCTTTATGGTTTCTTTAATAACTCATAGTTATATTATACACTAAGAATAGAATTATGTAAATAAAAAAATGTAATTATTTTAAATACTTAAAGTTTAAAATCTTTTTATCTTCCATTCTTTTCCAAATCGCGGCAACTCCAATTTGTTTAGAACGAGCTGTGCTGCTCCACTTTCCATCTGAGACATATTTCCCAGGCTTTTCAATAGAAGTCTTAGCATAAAGATATGGCGAAGGTGTAGATCTATGGTACCTCCAATAGCCAGTTCCATTATAACCTTCAACTGCCCAAAGAGTATCAAATAAGTATGCCCAACGTTTTTGACCCATCTTATCATAGCTTAATGCGTCCTGCGCACTTTCTACCCACGTAAATGGCGGAGCGCTGGTTTTAGGTCTACCTTTTGGTACCCAACGAGTTCTACCATATAATGGAGACCCTTCATGTAAATGGTGTTTAAATGATCCACCACTTTCCATATTATGAAGGCTGGCAATAACATACCAAGGAACATCTGTTCTACTATCAACACACTTATATAGTTTTTGATTTAATAAAATGCGTCTAACAACTTTATCAACTTGTGGTATATATTGCTTCTTAACTTCTGCATTAAGAAAACGCTGTACACGCAAGTCCGCTCCCTGCTCGAAAGCAGGAAGGGACCCAGTTAGTAAAGTCAGTACAATTAAAGTAATGAAGAAACGCATAGTAGTGTAACAGCGTAAGATACGAATGTTGCAAACCAATAATGTAAAAGCTCAGGCGTTGCTGTTTTTAATTTCAGTAACTCTTTAACTTTTCCACTCTCGGCGAGAGCCGCCGCCTCATTGAAAACGAGGAAACGAATAATCGGCGCAATAACGATAACTGCACTCGTAAGAACACCGGCATAAATGAGTTCAGCAAAAGGTGCATCGCTCAGGCCTGTGTACTTTAAAATCAGCATAACCAGTAGAATAATGGCGACGCCTTTACTCCATAGTAACTGAACAACCGATTTTGTTTTATTCCAAAATCCGGTTAATAACGGACTAATTAATTTTAGTAATGTATTCATATTTGTTTGTTTGTTTAAATGAGCCACTCGGCCCTAATATCATCAACCATATTAAATGATTGAGATATAAAAATTATCCAATAAGAGCTTTAGCGATTCTTCCTTGAGGAGACCACATACCAAGTCCGCCTAAGAACTTAACTAATATCCATCCGCCCAATCCCCAAACAATCCACTTATACTTGGTTAGCTTATGATACTTGTCTTTATAGCCTTCAGCTTCTTTTAACTTTTTTTGTAAAGATTTGTTATGAGCAAGCATGGCAGCTTTATGTTGTTCTTGTGCTGCTATCTGAGCTTTTGCTTTAATAAGTTCTGCTTCTGTATTCTTAAGAGCAACTAACTGTTTCCTTAGTGCAATACCAGTTATGGTTAATTCTCTATCAAGTACAACAATATGCTGAACATATATCTGCCTTAAGTTTTCAATGTTTTCAGCAAATTCAGACTTCTTACGTCTCATTACTTCAACCAAAGATTCAATCTCTTTAGCATGTATCTTTGCTTTCACTATTTCTGCCTGTGCGGTGGTGACGGCTTGTTGAGCAGTGAAGGAAAAACCAGTTGCAGCACCTAAGCTCTCTGTTGCTCCACCAATATCTATTGCTCCGCCTTTTCCAGGGTCGCCTTGTTCTGTTTGTTTAAAAAGAGCACAAGACGTCATTATCAGTGTTAATGAACTGACGATCATTAGTCTTAATAAGACTTTATATGAAGTTGTTTTCATAGTATTTTTATTTATATGTTTACGTTTTCTCTGAAGGGTGAATTACTATGGATATTCCATCTTTAATTGTTCAATTGAAATACTTTCTTTGGATTTGTTTTCATACCATCCTTTTCCAGTATATACATTAAGAACATCGTCAAAGTATTTTTTGTACCTTGGCCGTATATTATCTATACTAAAATTATTTGCCCATTTTCTACAATCGCCGCTTTTAATTTTGCCATCATTAACATTATGAACCGCTTCAACAAAATCGCTCATTGTTCTACATCTATAACCAGTTACTCCATGTAAATTGTTTTCAGAAAAAGCTCCCCAATCTGTAGTTATTGTTGGAGTGCCACTAAATAAGTTTTCAATTTGTACTCCACCAAATGGTTCATAATACATTGATGGTAAAAAAGAACCTTTTGCATTTGCCATTAATTCTTTTCTTTTATCAACTCCAGCATACCCAATATACTCAACGTCATCTGGTAGTTTGTATCCTTTTTCTTTTTGGCCTGCTATTACTAATTTTACTCCAGCTCTTTTGCTTGCTTCAATTGCAATTTTTACACCCTTGCCATCATATACTCTACCAAGATAAAGAAAGTAATCTTCCTTTTTTTCTTTATATTCAAATTGTGTTTCATCAAAATAATTTGGTATGACAACATCATACCAATTAGGGTTACAATTTAAAACCATTTTATTACCGCCACAGGCGTGCATTATAGCATAAGACTCCCACACCTTCCATTTAGCGAAATGGCCTTCACCATAACCAATCCCAGGTTCTACAACAATAGCTTTCTTTTCTTTTTCAATTAAACCACAAACAGATCTAACTCCAGATCCCCAAAAAGCTAAAACAAAGTCATTCTTTTTTAATCTTTTATTTAATTCACGAAGAGTATTTTCATAGAAGGTTGTATAAGCATGATCATTATTATTAAACTTAAAAAATTCTTTTCTCCAATCATGAGAGCCATATGCTTTTTGTAAATCATCATTGGTTGTAACAGTAATATGTTCATCACAACAAACATTACTATCTTCATGGCCATAATGAAATACTTCAACACCGGGTTGCCCGGTAAACATTTTACCAAATTTTAATACTTTGGCGGTATATGCACAGGCCGTATATTCATCATTGGTAACCGTATGTGGTATACCCAATAAATGGAATCTCATAATTACTGAGATGTTCCGTTGTAAATATTATCAAGGAATGCTTGGAATTGATTAATTTTTTCAATTCGGTTTGGCCAATAAATGTAATCCTTACTGCTATCTTTTTCTAGATTTTCTAATAAAGGTTTAATTGCAGCAAACATTTTATCTAAACGCTCCTGTGCACTGCTGGCTTCAGTTGTTGCTTTTGTCACAATATCCAATTCTTCTTCGTTTACCGCAGTAAAACCAAAATCTTCAAATGTAGCAAAATTATTTACTATTTCTTCACTCATAATTCTTTTAGTATGTTTTGTATTGATGTTATATCTAGTATACCAACGTATACATTTTCCATTTCATATTTGTTTTTTGTTACTAAGATTGGTAAATGCTCAATATTGTTTCCTTTTTCTCTTAGTCTTCTAACTTCTTTAAAAACTAAGATAGGATCAACATCACAAGTTGTTAATGTATATTCATATTGAAAAGCTTTACAACCCTTTTGAATTTCATCTAAATAGTCGTCGCATCCTCCGCAACTCCAATCTAAATAAACATTTACCGTTTCCATAACCGATATATTATATATCTGCTTAATTATAGTTCATAATATAAACATCCCATATACTGGAACTAAATTCGAACCGCTATCAGCAATTCAATGTTGAATTGCAACACTCTTGAATAACGTTATACAACAAACGCGATTTGTTTACTAGTGCCGTCAGGTAGTGTTAGGTATAAATCGCCGGTGGTATTTTCTACCCATAACTGGCACTTTCCTGCCTTATTAACGTCTGCTGCTGCACGTTGTTTTATGTATACAGTTCCCTGAACATCCAGACTTGGAGCAAAAGCTGTATCCGCTGCATCGGTTACGGTGCCCGTGCCTCCTAATATTACAGAGCGATCATGCCCAGTCTGAATTGTGTTTGTAGTTCCCCCAATTATGACCGCTCCAGTTGCGCTTTCGATTATGTTTGTATCGCCTCCAAGAACCGATGAATGCGCTGTTGCTGTTGATGCCGTTCCCGCTCCGGCTAATCCTACAACGCTGTTGATTGTTCCAACAGCACTCGTATATTTCGTGTTAAGAGTTGTGGCTGTAGACCCAAGTCCTTCAGATTCTTGCCCAATCACAATTTGACCGAAGCCTCCAATCGCAGAGCTATCGTTGCCAGTGACTTGATTTTCACGCCCTCCATAATTTACCGAGCGATTGCCGCTTACTACGTTTACAACTCCTCCAATAGAGCAAGCTTGATTGCCCGTGGCAACGTTGTTGTTGACTGGATTAGTAGGGTGCAAAGTTACAATCCTGCCTACACTAATATTGTTTAGCGTGGTCGCTCCGTTAGTTGTAACGGAATCAAGAGTCGGGTCTGCTGGTTGTAAAGCTGAGTCAAGTGCTGTTTTGTCGCCATCAACAAATGCTCCCTCAGCGGGTTTCACTTGCAGTCCAGAAAGGTCTTGGTCACCGCTAATATAAAGTAACAAAGCTGTGCCAGTGTAATAATACTTCATAGTTATGACGTCACCGACTGTGAGGCTGTCAAAGTCAATAGGGTCTCCACTTATAACTATGTTAGGAGAGCCGACTGTCATGGAATAAGTAGCCGATCCGTCAGTCGAAAAAATTATCATCCCCGAATCTCCCTCTGCTGCATTTGTGATTGCAATAGAAGTTACGCTTTCAGTCAATATCGTCTTTACGATCTCTCCCGCTGTATAGTCAAAAGAAAGAACGCCCGATGTTGTTTGTACACCTTGAATTTTCGTTTTTGATTGCCATGTGCCTACACCAGTTGCATCTGATGTGAGGACGTAATCATCGGTTGCTCCTGTTGGCAATTTGAATTCTGTCTTGATATTTAATTTGGAAACGTATGCCGTATCCGCTGCATCGGTTGTGATGCCCGTGCCTCCTAAAATCACAGAGCGATCATGCCCTGTCTGAATTGTATTTGACTGTCCCCCCACAATAGCTGAATGGGTTGCGTTTTCAATTATTGAGGATTCCCCACCTAATGTAAGGCTGTGCTTTGCTACTGAGTCAGTAGCAAGTGAGGATGCAAGACCTACCACATGATTAGCTCCCCCTACTGTGTTAGTGAACTTTGTGTTTAGGGTAATATTTGTTCCTCCAAATCCTTCTGACTCGTTTCCTCGGACAATTTGATTTGTCCCTCCAAAGGCTGAAGATTCGACTCCATTTGCTTGGTTTATTCTACCCCCAAAAGTTCCAGATCTATTTCCCGCTGCTACGTTACCTGTGCCTCCAATAGACGCACTGCTACTACCAGAGGCGATATTGGTGTTTGCTGGATTAGTTGGATGCGCTGTGGCAATTTTGCCAACAGTAATATCGTTTAGCGTGGTTGCTCCGTTTGTTGTGACTGATTCGAGAGTCGGGTCAATAATTCCTAGGTTTGTCCTTGCTGCTGCATTGTCAGCACTCTTTAAAAGGTTGTCTATGTCTGTGGTTACGGTTACATTTGCCATGATATTTTATTTGTTAAGGTTGTTTGTATATGGAAATTCCATCGGGTTGTAAATATTTAAAGCCAGTTGGCGAACGATATTCATCGTTTATTAATACTGGTGATACTGCTGGAAGATGATCTACAACCGATGTTACCACGGCTTTTACTGCAGATACAGATACAGCACTAGAAACTGTTGGTTTATTAACCATAATTATTAATCTTTTATTACTATATTAACGGCAACTGCCGCCGTTGCTCCAGTTACTCTATATCGTATTAAGCATTTACCCAAAGAAAGCGTGTGAATTTCATCTTCAGTAATTTCTAAAATAGTACCATCACCTTTTTTCAATGTGATATAAACCGGAATTGTGTCTGTACCATTAAAAGAAGCTTCTACCGTTAAAGTGCCTCCACCAAAATCTCCATAAAAAGCAAAAGTTGACTCTGCTGATCTATATCCATAAACATCAGATTCAATATCTGCGCCTGTACCTGTAACTGTTTGTGTTGCCATATTAATTATTATTTATATATTTATTTATATACTGTAGCTAAGCCCTCATTTAATAGTAGATCATTTATATTAGTATAATCTCCGTTTTCGTTTTGAATGAATATTGTTGCTAACCAACGTCCATATTTTCCAGATTTATCTTTATAAGATTTAATAATAATTTCCTTATCATCAATTAAATCTCGCAAACGATCGCGCGCTATTAAACCATCTTGTCTTTCTTCACCACGAAGTTCAGGCGTGTCAATTCCATAAAATCGAATCTTCTGATTTCTCATCCATGTATTAAACCCTAAGTCAATATCAACGGTAACAGAATCTCCGTCATACACATAAACAACGTGTGCCTTATAGTGGTAAATTTGATCAAGCATATTAAAGCATGATAATGGGATAGTATATAATACTGCCCATTATCAAATAATATTTATTCTACGATAGTTACAGAACCATCTTCGGCGGTTTCTGTAGCCGGCTTTAATGCAACTTTAGCCATAATCTCATCAAGGTCTTCTTGACGACGACCGGCTAACGCGGTACCAAAAAATGTAATCAGCTCTTCATTGAGTTCAAAAATTTCGGCGGCGTCAGTTCCAATCTCGGCTAAAACTGCCGCTGGATCTTCAGCAGACCAAACGAGGTCCCAACCGTGATGCCAAGATCTAATTAATTGATACGCCATCTGCGAAGTGGCGCGTTTAACTTGCCTTGCAGAACGTTCCCCATTTGATAAAACAGGACTTCTTTGATTTTCTAATATGCTCATTATGCTTATATATTATTGTTTATTATTAGTTTTATATCCGTCGTAACATAACGAATATAAAACTATTTATATAAAACTATTTATAAACAATCTTCAAAGCATTGAATGGCTAATTGGGTTTCGAGTTTATATGCTTCTTTTTCCCAAGGCATATCATCATATTTAACTGTATCTTTAAATATGGTTTTTTTCCATTTAATTTTATTTAAAGAAACATCTTTAATTTCAAATTTAGCGTATTGTTTAAGATGTACCAATTCATGACAAAGAGAAGTCACAAAATCAAACAAACGCAATCTTTTATCAACCTCAATATTAAATTCCCGATGTTTGTCATCCATCGCTACACAATAGCCATAAGCTTTTGATGTTTTATAGCAATCAATAATATCAACAGTAATATCTAACGTTTTATAACGAGGTAAATATTTCTTTAAAAACCAATCCACCGTCTTTTGAGCAATTTCTCTGCGATCTTTTGATGATCCATTTATTTCTATATGATTCATACGTTAAGGTTTATCAATATAATCTTCGTCTTGAGCCTTTAACATATCATATGCTAAAGCGATAAAAAACCAAATTAAGCTGATAATCCATATAGAAACTAGGCAAGAACCTAAAGTTATTAAAATTTGTAAAGTTGTCATAGTGTTTTATTTAAAAGGTTTGCCCTGTGAATCATTGCCTACGCTATCACTCTCAGCCGGAGCCAGCCACAGACTACAGTAACGTAGTAGCCTTTACGTTCGAAATTTTTACCAGCTTGATGAATAGTATATTTTATTACCTTTTTTAAACTCTTTACGAGCTTTATCTATAAATTCTAAATCCTGTCTAAAATTATATTCATCTCGTGATGTATCGGATCCAAAAAAGAAACCTGCGGTGACTGGTAGTTCCTTTAGTAGAACGGCTTCTTCCAGCATATCAATCTCATCTTCAATAAGTTCAATTTCCACACAATTAAAACTTTCCTTACCACCTTTATGATTAACATAGATTGAAGCCATCCAGCCTTCAAGAGCATTATGCTTTCGCCAATATTGCAATTCAATTTCATTGCCGTCTTTATCCTTTGTGTATCCTGTTTGATCTAATCCCATAATAATTTAAAGTTCAATTTGTAATATACTATTTGCCTGATTCTTTTTAAAGGCATCCCACATTTCTTTATCATCCCAATCTTCTAAATCGATTTTCTCATGCGTGAGCTTTCGTGCTTTTAGAATCTTATATCGCCGTTTCATTACTTCTTCGATATTGATTTTTTCCACATCAATTTTAAAGCTAACCAGCTCACTTATATCCATTGTCATAATTTAGTTTGTAATTTTTGATTTAATATCAAGAGTAATAAACTCAGGTTCGCGATAAAAAGGGACGATATCAATAATCTCGCAAAGATTCCAACTGCCTTCTTTATTATACTTAGCGTGAAATGCTTCTCTAATAGACTCATCGGCATAATAAAAAACATGCTCGTCTACTTCGGCAACAAAATCCATGCCACCTTTATTCTTATATCGGCCATGGCCTTCGACACCTACATGGTCTTCACAACCATACCATTCTTTGTATTGCGTTTCAATTAGTACTTTCATAATATATTAGTTTAGTTAATTTAGAGAACATTTACACTTTCCAAATCATTAACGGTCGGCAGAGTCAGCCTATATTGAATTAGGTCTTCAATAATCTCATCAAGGATTTCGCGATTATGTTGGCATTTCAATTGCTTATTTGTAATGATATGGCCTTCAACAATATCCATAACTTCTTCAGGAATTTCATAATGAACTTTATCACTTACATTCAAATTGTGACTTACGCGCTCAACGTCTGCAGCTTCGAAAAACACGTCTGCTTCGTATTCGTTGTCTTCGTGCCCAACCCATATCTTTACTTCGGCAATGAAGTACTCAGCTTTATAAATCATACCTGTCTCGATGTGGCGAACTGCGTCACCTTTATTAATGTCTTCGTTTTTCATAATATAATAGTTTTAAAATTTTTAGTAATTACCAAGCGGGATAAACGGCCATTGTCGAAAAGCTTTCTTCCATTTTTTCACGTTCCTTTTTCAAAATAAATTCGCGCTCCAGTTCATCTTCAATCAGCATTTCCGCTTTAAAGGCGGCCAAATCATCGAGAGTAAGACCGTGCTGTTCAGCAAATTTGAAGTCGGTTGCGGTAAATGTAATAGTTGGATTTATCATAATGTAGTGGCGGTTGGCTTGTTTCGTGCCTTCCTTGTAGATATATTATACCATAAAATAGCGCATTTGTAAATAAAATAATTCACAAAATGCACATTTTGTTCTGGAACCCCCGTAGAATATAGGGTTTCAAACTCTCCAAAAACAGAGATTTTTAGGCTAAAATACGCATCTGTGCATATTTAGCAGAATATTATACTTACCGACGACGGCATTTATGTATAATTGGCATCGTGCGCCATGCAAAAAGAGGTCTTCCATAATAGTCATATCCGACTAAGGTCCACTTAATATATATCGGACATCTACAAACTGGGTCATACCCAACTAGCTTTATATTTACATTTTGACCATTACTATTAAAAGTATTGTAATAACCATGTACTGTATCTGTTAATATGAAACCGAAACATAGTATAGAAATTAGTATTAAAAATGATTTCATTTGTCAGTAGTTTCTTTAACATTAAAGCTTTTAAGCATTGGAGATCCTAATGCTCCTTGTGGGAATGATGAAACTCTTGCTTCTAAGGTTGATATTCTATTTGAAAAATCCAATAGTTGGCTTTTAACATTTTGATCGCTTACCCAGATTTGATCTTTCAGAGCTTTATTTCTTTCAGCGGAGGCTTCATTCTCAGATTTAACTTGTTGCTCAAGCTGAGCTAGTCTCATTGACTCTTGAACTTCTTTTGCGATTCGTCCTTCCATAAAAGTATACATCGTAAGAGATGCTACTAATATACCAATCAAAAATGTAATAGTACCAAAACTAATATAATTAGCATTCTTTTTAGCGGTATCAGATGCTTCACTCATAAAATTATTTATATAACTTTAATTTTTAAACAAAAAAAAATGCGGTTATTACACCGCATTTAAAATAAAGATTTACTAAAACTATTAAAAATTCATTTTAGGGGTTTTCTTTTTAACTACTTTATTTTCAGCCGCGGCTTTTTTAGTAGTAGATTTCTTTTTAGTAGATTTCTTTTTAGTAGATTTCTTTTTAGTAGATTTCTTTTTTGCTTTAGGATCAACTCCTTTACAAAATTCGCATCCGCCGTTTAGCTCTTTACTAAGTTCTGCCGGATTTACCAATAAATGCGCACCGCAAACAGAACATTCAAATACCTCTTGTTCAACATTTATATCAGCCCATCCTCTACCAAAGATCGCACGTGACATCCGTTTCCATAGGCCTTTAATACCTTTATTATTTTTTTCTTTTTTCATATCTATTTTATTTATAATTTGCTATTAATATATGTGTGATCCCAATCAACAAATTTAGATTTTATTTCATGGTCAATTTCAACGTTATCAATCACGTGTTCTTGAATAATAGAAATTATTTTATTTAATGCTGATGCTGCTTCCATAGGCTCTAAAGCTGCGCCGTTTTCTAATCGAACTTGTTTCCATAATGGCGAAGCTGAACGAGCCGCAACACTGCTTCTATCTTGAGAACCCTTTCCTGCGTCTGAATGATTATAGTTTGTCATTTCAAATTATTTATTCAATTTCTTTTAACTTAATTTTTCTTCTATAGAATGGTTTTTCACTTGCATCTGCAGCAATAATCCATCCAGTTTTTAGTTTCGTAAATTGCCAATCTTTACCCAAACCAAATCGGCCAACCTTATAATAAACACCAAGGACTCCTCTTTCGGTAAGGCCTTCAACGATGGTTTCTTTATTACCATCTTTAATTATCCATTTTCTTTTTTTAAATACTTTATTCTCGTTCATAGAATTATTATATCATAAATTTATACATATGTAAACAATAAAAATTATTAATCGCACGATTGGCCATAAACTTCGGGTAAACATACATATGATGATACTACATATTTAGGACCAGAGATTGGTGTAGCTCCCATATGAGGAAACATAAAGAATGGCGGAAAGCATACAACGCTCCCAGCTTTTGGTTTAACGCTTAACGTTTTTCCATCTCCAAGATCAAATATAGTTTCGCCGCCTTCTTCTACATCATTAAGATACCAAAACATAACGAGAGCACGTCTCATTGATTCAACACTTGCGCTATCAATATGCCAATCAAATTTACCTTTCTTAGGTTCATATCGTTTAACTCTTGGCGCTTCATAATCATTAAACCTTTCATAACAAGAGAATCTTTGTTTAAGGTTATCGCACGTCTCATCAAAATACTTAAAGTTTGCATGTTGCATATATTGAATAAACTTAGAAGTAATATTCTCATTATATGCTGGATGGTCTATCATATTGATTTCAGAGAACCTCATAAAATCAGTATCACGACTTACTTTTAAATCGTCATCATCATTAATAGAATCATATGTACCGATAATATCTTTACATAACTTCTTAGGTAGAACGTTATCAAGAACAATAATATAATCTTCGATTGTTTTCATAATAAAATAGTTTTAATATTAACTAGGTTTACTTCCTATTGCAATTGTGGAAGAATATTGTTTACCTTTATATTTAAAGTTCATTTCATCATGACCAAATATATTTTCGCTGATATTTAAAAACTCAACGTCATCTACATCAACCCATGTGTTTTTCTTTTTAACATATACCCAAGCCGACTTTACTTTTTCTTTACTCATTATTTTTTATGTTTTCTCCAAGATAGCTTTCCCAATATTCTGACAAAGATATAAAAAAACGTAGCACAAATTTCGAAGAATGCACTTCCATTTGATTGCCTTATCATATTTAATAAAAACTTAACATCAGATTCTTCTCTAGTAATGTCTTTAGATATATAATCCAAATCATGAATTTTACAACTGGCATTAAACTTAAAACTTAAAATCTTTCTAATAAATTTTGGTACCCACCAAGCTCCACAATAATATTTTTGTTTTTCAGGCTGCATTATATATCTATTTATTAAAAGGTAGGGGCGGTGGGACTTGAACCCACGACCTAGGCTTTATGAGAACCCCGCTCTAACCACTGAGCTACACCCCCTTTTTTTAAATTATTCATTTACAAATTCTTTTAGAATATAATTTTGCAACACCTTCTTTGTATAAGGACCTCCATTATAACAATAATCAAACACTAAATCTAAATAATGTTCATTGGTATCTTGCAATTCAAGAAGCAGTTCACCATACAACTTTTCCTGAAGATCGCCTAATTCTTGAATTGACTTTGCATACTTGTCAATTGACTCCAATCGCTTATTTACTTCTGACTTATTCATAATTAAAAGTTAAACCACTTGGCTAACCATAGATATATTATATACTATTTTTACGCAAATGTAAATAATATTATGTTGGTAAATTATCAGAAAATTTACTTCTTAAATCCTGAACCGCAGGATCATCCGCATTATTTTCTAAAAATGAAACATATGAATAAGCTTGGTTATATCTAATAGCTTCATCCCAAGCAACGCGTTCCTGAGCGGCGAAACCGTCAAAGCTACTATTTATTGAAGATACTAAGTTTTTCGCTGCAGTTATAATTGCTTTTGCGGCATTTATGTTTGTTGTGGTTGTTTGCGAAGCCGTACCACCATTAGAGATAGCGCTAACTAAAGGCTCTTGCGCATTTATCTGAGATATCCAACCTGCTAAGTTTCCTACGTCGTCCGCCCAAGTTTGTCTGCCTTTATAAAAAAAGGTGTCTTGTTCATCTGGTAGCGGTAAGTTACTTTCTGTAAGTATCTTTATTTTTGTCTTATCTCCGCCAGTTAAAACATTGGGTGTAATTTTATAACTACTAAAGTTGTCAGTACTAGGATTTTCTTTCCACCAATCATTATAATGAAGTTGTGCTGCAGCATTCATATCATCAATGGTATCTCCTAAAAAACCAATCTCATTATGATAAGCGTCAATAGCATCAATCACCGTTGTGTTTGGTGGTTCTCCTCCAAATAAACCATTTGTAAAAATACCGATTTTTGATGTGCTTACGCTTTTTAAATTATTAAGCGGGACGTTTAATGTCCTATACGGATATGCCGCATCATTTTCATTATAAACGGATTCTACTAATTCATATAATGTTGCCATAACTAAATATATTTATATACCAAACAGTGACCAACCGTGTGTAGCAATAGCGTTTAATATAATAAAGACACACGTAATCATATTAAGTAATATCCATACACTTCTTACAATAGCAACGCGATCGGCTTTACGATTATCAGTATAAGCTTTCTGCCCAATTGATTTACACCATAATTCCCACATAAACTTATTTATACTTCAGCTTCCAGAAATTTCTTATCATCTTTAATTTTACAGATAGCTTTATCTTTAGATTTTACTTCACATTCCCAAGTAACATCTTTGTTTAATTGAACAACAACTGGGACATGAGTAAAATAATCTGCGTGCTTATTAGATCCATCTATACCTTCGCTCCAATGGAAAACTGGTGTATGTACTCCCCAAGTTTCTTTGAATAACTTAGCCCAATGATCTGAATATGGTATTGACGAAGGATTACATTGGTCATGAAGGTTATCATAAACAAATGGAATAAAACCATTAAACGTATTATATAAGTTTTCGCATGACCAATACCCTTTGTCTTCGTTTTCTAATACTAAACGATTCTGAACTCCTTTGGAACACCGTGAAAAGCCTTCACAAAATCTATCAAAATACTGAGTGGTAAATTCTTCTACGCTTGGCGATCTATTTAGATGTAAACACATTGGCGAACTATAATCAGATTTGCAACCTAGCCAATCAAGAACTTGACTCTCATGATTTAATTGAAGTATACTTCGACGAATAGTATCTTCACTAAGACTTGCTAATACGTTAAATTGAGAAGGATGGCAACTTAAAGTAATATCATATTGTCGAGCAAGATCTCCTGCTTTTCCTAACCCTGATATAATAGAATCAATATCTGGAAGATCTTCATATGATAATTTTAAAGTCTCATCCGTGACAAGAGGAAATATACTGCTGCTTACACGAAGATGACCAATTCCATTTTCATGGCATGTCTGAATCGTTTTAGATAAGACTAAAACATTATGTGCAATACGAGCCGATAGCTCAACCATACTTACGGCTCTATCTTCAGTTAAAAACCGTTTACGAGTCATTGCTCGACTATGAAGTTTTTCTTTTGAACGGAGGATCTCACTAATACATACTAAACCTAATCTCATATGACTATTATATCACATAAACTAGCATTTGTAAATAATAAAATGACTATATTTACTCAACAAACGTGAAGTTATTTGCTAATGCGGTTGCTATAATTTGTGAGGTTAATCCGCTGACCCAAATAGGGTTGCCTCCCAATTTAACTTGATTTGCAGAAGCGGAGTTTGCAGGATCTCCTTTAACAAATTCGGCAATATTAAGAATCTGTCCCTCAGAAAAATTACAATCAGACCAATCATTTACTCCTGATATAGTAAGCGTCTTTGGATATAAAGAATAAAAACCAGTAAGGTTAGTACAACCTCTTAAGTTTAAAGTATGCTTTGTATTATATCCGCTGCCTAAAGCTAGGTAAGTTATTCCAGTATTATCGGTAAGATTCATTCCAAACTCTGAAGTAAATCTGTCATATACTTTTGCGACACGAAAACCGAAGGTATCCGCACCCGTGTATATTTTATTAGCTTCAATAAAGGTTCTGGTACCTTTTAAAAGAGTGGTGGCGTTAGTGCTACTTGTATAACCTCCGCCACGCGCAACACGCACATCATCCGGATCATCAAAATCATTTATACCATCAAAAGCACTCTCTAACAATTCAAATGCGTTACCCCCTTGGCCCATAGTCCCATAAGGACTAAGACTGCCACAATTATCTACATCAGCAGGGCTTGATTTAAATCCGTAAACGGCTCCAACTGTACCTCCGGAGGAGAAGGGTATAATCGCAGGAGCAGTATCGGATCCTGTTGGATATGACCAATAACCAGCGTTAGCACTACCACTTTTATAATAAGCTGCTTTATACCACTCATCTTCACTTGGTAAGAAGTATTTTGCATCTTTATGTCTGAATAGATTTTCGCCGTCGGTTTGCCAAGCTTCAGCACTACTCCAAAGAGCAATATTATCATTAACTCCGTTTGTAGTAAATTTATATGCGACCTGCTCGCCTTCTCTTGTATTAAGCCAGTTAACATAACGAGCCATTTCATTCCGACTTATGTTTGTAGCTGGTTTATCAGTACCTCTGCTGCTTGTTACAATCAGACGAGTACTATTGGCAGAGTCTGCATTATAAGTGGCAATGTCGCCTTCACTAATTTCATACTTACCAATCTGATATGTATAACTAACATCTCCATAACCAGTGGTATCAGTTGTGTTACCAGGATCTCTAATAGTTACAAATTCTGTCAGGGGTGTGGGCGGTGCAGCCGTAGGCGTATCTGCAGGATTTACATCTACTGTAATTTGCCGTAAATCTAATGTTCCAGTTAGTGCATTACAATTTGATATTTCAAAAGTGTTAACCTCTAAACCATCATAGCTCTTATCCTCCCAATGTTTTACTGGGTTTGAAAAGGATATATCAGTTAAAGCGCTCATCCCACTTATTTTTATTACGCCATTATCTGCAGAAGAGTTGTCCCTAATATCAGCGCCACCTTTTAAATCAAATTTTAATTCTGTTAAAGAAGGATTGTTGGTAATAGTAAAGTTTTTAAAGCCGTCTATTATCTTGACTTTCATAAACGGTTCTTCAGGAATCCAATTAGAAACATCTTCTAATATTATTCTTTTAAGCGGCCATCGAACTTGACTTATATCTAAACTTTTAACAGCTGCTCCAGATCCATTTAAATCAATAGTAGTTAAGCCAGTATAGCTTGGAGTTTGGTCGCTAATCGTAGTTTGAAGCCAATGTTCTGATATAACATCTCCTGCTCCTAAAAATTTCGGTGAAAGAAGGTTACTACCTTCCGTAACAGTTGTGCCTGTACTATCCCATAACCATTCATACCTAACACTTTCAGCGGTTAAGTCTTCATTATTAAATAGTGGTATTACTGCAAGCGGAGCTCCACCCGAATTCCAAGTAATATGAAATTTATTTAAATCTCTTATTTCAACTGATGCGGCTATATCGTTATTAGCTCTCCATGCAGCGTCATATCCAGAAATATGATCGGTGCCAACATTAATATATTTAAGAGAAGTTAAGTTGTTAAAGGTACCAATACCAACCGCTGGTATATTAATATTAATAGATGAAAAATAATTCTCGCCAAAACAGTTAACATTCAAAGATGTAATTGTGTCAGGTATATCTAAATTGCCTGACCAACCTCTACCGGCAAATGTATTGCTACCCAATAATTCTAAAGAATTTCCTAAAATTAATTCATTTTGTAATTTTGATTGACCAGGCAAGCCTGGGTTTCGAAAAGCAAAGGAACCTATATTTTTAACACTATCAGGAATAATAAGATCTCCTGTTATAGTATTATTTCCATAAAAAGTAGAAGGCCCAATACTTTCTATATTATTACTTAAAGTTATAGATCCATTTATTCCCAATTGGTTGAATGAACCCGTACCAATAAATGTAACGCTATCAGGAATAAAAATATTTCCTGTTATTAAAGGGCTGTCAGTAAATGCATTTACGCCAATGTATGTAACGCTATCAGGAATAATTAAATTCGTCATGGCTAAGTTATTACACCATTTAAATGCGTTATCGCCTATAGATGTACAAGAAGTACCAAGGATTAAACTTGTTACGAAATTTGGGCCAGAAACACCTTCATTATGCGCATCGGCAGGAATGTCTCCATTATAAATCGTAGGATGATCTGTTCCATTAAAAACAATAGTAGGCGTTAGAGTGTCATAACCCAAGTTGAGCTCGGATACGCCATCAACAGCAGGCCCTGCTTTAAATACTCTATTACTCATATTACCACGTTATAGCCTGTAAGTCTTCAACCGTAACTGCACTATTAATTAAATCATTAATTTCTTTTTCTCTAGTAAATGAATCTTTAAGATGTTGAGTTACTCCATCTGCAATACTAATAAGCGTTGGCGCATCTAATGATACAAAATTGTTATCTCCTAGTTTCCAATCTGTAGTAAATGTAGCGTCTTCTTTAGCAAGAACTCGTGATTGGTAAATACGATCAACGGTAAAGCGGTCTGTTCTAACATCGAGGTCGCTAACAGTAATACCCCCAACCTCTACTTGATATCTCTTACGAGCAAAAAATTCTCTAAGATATTCTTTACCAGCTTCAACTCCAACTTCAGCCACTTTATTAGAAATAATATTAGCTTGTTGTATTTCAATTATTTCCTGAAGACTTTTTAAAACTCCTTCATATATAAACCATCGAGAACTATTTGAGTTTTCTATTGTTGTTGCTTCTTCATCAGAAATTTCATATGATTCCAAACCATCTTCTTCAGGTAAAGGCGTATCTTGTACAATTACAATTAACTTTTCTGGTTCGTCATCGTAAGAACTTGTTATAGCATATTTCATATTATTATTTATTTATTTTATTAACCTGGTAAATCTTTAATTACTGTAGATAATCGCCCTCCAATAGTTTGACCAGAACCAGCCGTCCATGAAGCGTCACTTGAACGAGCATGAATAGTAAATGCTGTATTCTCTGCTGAAAATTGGAATACCGCGGCTGCGGCATCAATAATACTTTTATCTATATAGCAATTTACACCTGTTATATTTAAGTTTCGCAAAAACGCGAAATTTCCAATACTTGTAACACTATTCGGTATTGTTACCAAACCAGTGAGACTATGACAATTATAAAAAGCTCCTTCACCAATACTTGTTACTGTATTTGGAAGAACTAAATTATTTACCGTTAAAGAAGATTTCTCAAAAGCATCATTCCCAATGATATTTAAGCTTGTAGGTAACGCTGTAATGGTTGGGCCCCCGCCAACGGAATCAGCATTAAAAGCGCCAGCATCAATTGTTGTAACACTATTAGGAATAGTATAAGAAGTATTGGTTTTACCTTCTGGATAACGAATCAAAATGCTTTCATCTGCACTAAATAAAATGCCATTTATTGATTTTAAAGTTGTATTTGCAACATCTACATTAATACTAGTACAAAATTCCATATTCTCAAATGATGCATAACCCAACACAGCCGAAATATCAAAATTAGAATCAATATTTAAGCTCGTAATATCAGTATTATTAAAAGCGGATCGGCCTATCTTTGATATGTTGCCTGTTAATGAAAGGGCGCCGTTTAAAGGGGTACCCGCAAATGCAGCTAAGCCTAGTTCCAATGGTAGTATGGATGGTAATGTTAATGGGCCATTGATTCCAAACATACCATTAAAAGCATAATCCCCAATACTCGTAACACTATTCGGAATGGTTAATGAACCAGTGAAGCCAGTGCAATTAAAAAAAGCGTCAGTCTCAATAGTTGTAACACCTTCTGGGATTATTAATGAACCTGTAAAATTACATTGATAAAACGTATAACCTCTAATAGTTGTAACACCTTCTGGAATTGTTAATGAACCTGTAAAGTTACAGCTCGCAAAAGCAAATTGCCCAATAGTTGTAACACTATCTGGGATAGTTAATGAACCAGTGAAGCCAGAGCAACCATTAAAAGCAAAATCCCCAATAGTTGTAACACTATCTGGAATTGTTAATGAACCAGTGAAGCCAAAGCAACCCTTAAAAGACTGACTCCCAATAATCTTAACGCTATCTGGAATTGTTAATGAACCAGAAAAGAAAGAGCAATCAAGAAAAGCACTACTCCCAATATTCTCAACGCTATCTGGAATACCAGCTGGTATTGTAATGTCAGAATCAAAAACTCCTCCTCCAGAATTAATCTTGTTAAGAGTTTTAACTTTATTACCTATAACAAATGTAACTTTATCTCCAACGTTACCATGATCAATCGGATTTAATACTCCTCCATCAGGGTGTTCTTCGCCAAAAAAAGTTTGATCAACCACACCATTAAGAAATACCGTTGTTGGAAATTCGCCTTTAAGCTCTTCACCAAAGTTAAATTCAGCTACACCATTTGTTATTTCGCCTCTAAATAGATTACTCATTTCTTTATATTATAAATCTTTAATTACTTCAACGGTTATATTACCAATAACAAGCCCAGGTCCTGCAGTCCATGAAGCATCGCTTGAACGAACATGAATCTCTGTTAAAGATGTGCAATTATCTAATATTTGGGTGGCAGCATCAACAATTGTCTTACTTACATAACAATTAAATGTAGTTAAGCTTGAACAACCTAGAAATGCGACCGGACCAATAGTCTGCACACCAGTTCCAATAGTCACTGATGTAAGGTTTGTGCATTGATAGAAAGAACCAATGCCAATAGTTTCAACGCTATTTGGAATGGTTACCACAGTATTAGTGAATTGTTCGTTTAATGAAAACGCACCTTCACCTATATTTATTAAACCCTCATTTAAAGTTAATGATGTAATATTAAAGCAGTTTCTAAAACAATTGTTAAAAAGATCAGTCACCGTTAAAGGAATTATTAAGTCTCCGCCTAAAGGACCGTTACTAAAAGCACTATCCCCAATAGTTGTACATGTTGTTCCAATTGATATATAAAATATATTAGGGTTTTGTCCAGCGCTGATGAAGTTGGCTGGAATATCTGTTGTTATAGATCCAATTTCAATATTGTTATTATCATAAAATATTGTTGGCGTTAAAGGCAAATTGTAAACACTTACATTTGCAGTAGTCTGACTAAATTCGGTAGTGTATTCTGAAAAATATTGATAATCCACATATATGTTGGTGAGGTTGGACATGTCAAGGAAGGTGTTACGAGTCTCTACCGGGCCTGGGTTGTTAAAAATTGCGGCTGGGCAATTAATATATAACTCAGAGAATCCTGAATTTCGAAATGCTCCGTTGCCAACATATGTAACAGTACTTGGTATAGTAAGCGAACTATTAGTGAATGCGGAATCCCTAAAAGAAGTATTACCAATAGATTCTACGCCTTCTGGAATTACTAAATCGCCAGTATAAGAAGTGCCGAAGAAGGCGGAAATGTAGATTTCTTTTAAAGTACTTGGAAGAGTTAAAGTTCCATCAAAACCTGCATTTTGAAAACACCTAGCCCCAAGATACTCAACACCATCTGGAATTACTAAATCGCCAGTGAAGCCACCGCAATTGTTAAAGGCATCTCTTTCAATACGCGTAACACTATCTGGGATAGTTAATGAACCAGTGAAGCCAGTGCAATCGCGAAAAGTATACTCGTTTATTATATCAATATTAGAACCTTCAAAAGTTAAAGTTCCAGTAAATCCAGAGCATCCGTCAAAGCAAACTCTTTTTAGGTATTTAACACTGCTTGGAATATTTAAATTTCCTGTAAGACCTGAACAATTTTGAAAGGCATTGCCGGCAATAGTATAAACCGAATTAGGTATAGTTAAACTTCCTGTAAGACCTGCACAATTTTGAAAACATCTAGTTTCAAGTTCTTTTACATCCGATCCTATAATTAACTTTTTTACAGTAGGATCTGCTGTAAAACCGTCGCCTTCTAATATTTCCGCAGCTCTAATAGTTGTTATAATACCGTTATTTCTAATGACAGTTGTATTAGTTTTAGCGTCATCTTTTAAACTAAACTCGACAACACCATTTGTTTCTACTCCTTTTAAATATGCTGCCATTTAATTAACTTCTGTTTTATTAACGGTTGCAGACCAGTTAACAGAATCAGTGCTGTCACCAGTTACAAGAAATGTTAGTGCAGTGTTATTAGCATTCACTGTTACATCCCATGCAGGATCATCTTCACCAAACACAGTCTTAATCGCAGTTCCAACTAAACTTGTTGTACCTCCGTCGTTTTTAATAACTCCTTCAATTTTATATCCTGCGCTTTCTGTTGCAGACCTTCCCGCAATTAAAGTAGTGAACATCCATGTAGTATCAATTGGAACAATCATTCTTGTAGAACCATCACCATTAACAAAGATTTCAGTTGAACCTGAACCTCCAGCAACAGTTCCTGAAAGAGCCGTTCCAGGCGTTCCTCCAGAACTTAAATTAGAATTTTCATATGCAGGCGTTCCTTCTCGATTGTCAGTGACTATATTATTACAACTAATATATAGCTCGCCTTCGTCTGGAGATCCACTAAAGGAATCTAAAATTCTATAAGAATTGCCAGATATCCTAAGTTCATTACATTTAACATTAACTGTAGCATTAGCAGTTGTAACCATATATATGCCAGCATGACTATTTCCACTCTTAGTTATAATGTTTCCAATAGTACCAATATATTGAGCTCCAAACGTATCGGTCGATCCTGTAAAAATTCCTTTAGCATTAGTAGCGTATAATTCAATAGTATCAATATTAAAATATAAAGTATGCAGATCAGTGCCGGTTCCTGTTATCGTTATTCCTCGATGATCTCCAAGACGTATTGTGTCAACTTTTACATGGAATTGTGTTGGCTGTCCAACCTGGGATAGTTTTATAGCCGTCGAATTAGTGTTGCCTTCTCCTCCGGTAATACCTCGTGTATCCATCAAGTTAGCTTCATAAGAAGCGGTGATTCCAACACCTACTGACGCATTTGGACCTAAGACTACTAAATCTGTTAAAGTTGAAGCTCCCCAATAATGTTTATCAACCTTTACGCGAGAAAATGCACCAAGTTCAATTTGGCCTACTATCGTAGCAAAAGGAGCGTGTAAACTTAAGGAACGCGTTAACGTTATTTCCTCCTCATATATTCCGTCATCAAGAACTTGAATAGTATAAGCAGGAACTCCAACGGTTTGTTCTACCAAAGCAGCTGATATAGCTGATGAAATTGTAAGTTTTGGCTCACCTATATTTGTTCCGCCGTTTAGATCGTTACCATCTTTAGATACATAAATTGTTTGTAAATCTGTTAATGATGATCCAATTCCTCCAGAAGCTTCCCATGTAGCAACGCCTGCAGCATCACATGTTAAAACTTTATTAAGGCCAGGGTTTCCTCCTTCAATTTGAAGTTGCCCTTTTATTTGAACATCAGTAAGAGCGAATAATTTCTTTCTTACGAGAGTTTCACCAGTGTCTCTAACAAATAAATCAGCGCCACCCGTGCCACCTTCGCTAGGTAATCTAGCACTACTGCCGCAAAAACCTATACCTTCACCAGGAAGAAGTTCAGTATCACCGGTAAATTCTTGTGTTATAAATCCTCTGCTGCCACCCGTTGTTTCCAGTGCTATATTACCATCTAAAATTTGAAGTTTACTTGTTGGCAAACTTTTTCCAATACCAACATTACCATCAGGCCGTATTACAAAAGCATTATTAATAATATTACCATCGCCGCCAACGTCTAAATTAAATCCGCCATCTATTGAACTTGAAATACGAGCATCATAATCATAATCTCCATGCTTAAAGTCAATATAAGAAATCCCAGTATCTCTTCTTAATTCAATAATACCCTCTCTTATTAAAGTGGATTCCGTACCATTAGCGATTGTTGATAAAATATTACCACGTGCTTCTATTGTTTGAGTTGGGGATTGAGTGCCAATACCAAGTTTGGCTGTTGTAGGGTTTGTGCCACCCATAATTGTAAATTCCTGTGTTTGAACAGCAAACTCTTGATTATGTGCTGCAACGAGTGGTTCATTAGTTTGATCTGCAAAAACCCTAGCTCCAATAAAGCCATTACAATCTGCAAAGTTGCCAGATGCTAGTGAATATGGCGCGTTTGCTAAATTTTCAGTTCCACTTAATATAACAGAATTGTTACCTTCGGCTTCATTTTGAGAACCGCCTAATATAACTGAGTTATTTCCTGTAACAAGGTTATTATTACCACCGATTATTGCGCCATAATTACAATTGGTTGTGCCGTCAATTCCTCTAACAAAGTTCTTTGTTCCTCCGCCAACAAATAAACCTCCTCCAGGGTAACCGACGTAGTTTTCAAGGCCTCCAGCTATTGCACTGTTATTAACGGAATCTAAGGCATTTTTCTGGCCTCCAATAATTACGCTTTGATTTGATAGACCAAAATTTTGAAGTATCGCATTTTCTTTTCCTGCAAATAAACCAGATCGCGCTGCTGCTGCCACCTGTGTGCTTAAAACTCGAGATGTTTGCAGGTCAACGCTGTTCTCTCCTCGAGCATTTCCAGCTATGGTGCCACCTTCATTAGTAGCTCTAATATCTTGTGTTGCACTTACTCCTTGAATCGTTCCACTGCCTTGAGAAGGCAGAATGTTTTGCCATTCACCCTCAACAATATCCCAAATTAATATACTATTCCTATCAGAGTTGTAAATAAGTGAACCGTCAACAAGATCAACGGTTGGTAAATCATTTTCGGCAAATTTATCAATTGAAAAACTTGCGGAGTTTAAGTTTCCCGTTATATTAACGTTACTTTTAAATTTTAATTCGTTTGCCATATTTTAATGTTCTATATTTACGATAGTTCGTATAATAATTATTTATATTTTTAATTTAGACCCAATAAGAGTCATCTTTATAATCTGCAGGAATAGGAGACATAGCTTCAATCTCATCAGACTTAGTACGAATACCTTGAATTGTATTCCAAATTGCTTTAATTTCTGATCGTTGAGTTTCTTGTTCAGCAGTAAGCGTTTCTCCATCTTGAATCATATCTGTGAATGTTAAAGATGTAGCAATATAGTTACGTTGTTGCCATTCAGGGCAGATGGCTAATATTCTACGACCAGCTTCACCCTTTACTGAGCCTGAGCTTATTGGAGCATCTGGAGCTGGTGTGCCATCTACGTTATAGTTCATAGCCCAAGTGCCATCTTCTTTCTTCTGACATTCAATCCAATCTTCTTTGATAAGATGGTTTTGGTTGTTGTCAATACCGTATTTTTGCCCTTGCGGGTTGATGTATAATTTCATTTTTAAAAGTTAATTGCTAATATTATCTAAGTTCTACCCACTGAGTTATCGACAAATCCCTCAACCCTCCTGGAGCACTGGCATCAACTTTATACTCACTGCCGGGGGGAACAATAAAGTCCACAGGCGTCATGCGGTTTAAAGCATTCTGAGTATCATCAACACCGGCCCGCGTTATTTTTCTTCCGTCTACGTAGACTTGTACAAATGCAGGCTCGTTGTTTGTGGTTACCGTAAAGGCACTCACGGAGACGGCCACACTAATAGATCTGCCTGTACTATTAGTGGTTACGACGTCAAAGGTACCATTAGGAGCTCGATCTGCGCCAACGCCTACCCATCCCTGCCCGTAGCCTAGTGGCGCGTTCTTAGCCTTGCACACCAGCGTGATCGTCTGCGTGCCAGTGTTCTCGGCTGCCAGTCTTTTGTTACCCTCATATTCAACAAGCAACCATTTGCCGGCGGCTAGATCGGTTGCGAATACAGCCCCCGTGTGCGCAATGAGGCAGATGTAATAGCGTCCGGACTCAATAACCTCGTCAAGTTCTGAATATGGTACGGTATCCCATGAATCATCAGCGGCGTGTGCTTCGTTAACAATAACGTCATTAACACCAGACCTAAACTCTACAGTATAGAGCTTATTGTTACCAGTAGATCCAGTCACCTGTATTACATCACCCGCCTCTGTCAACCCACCTAAGTTACCGATGCCCGTGAGGTTGATGTTGTTATCGGAGTTGGTAAAGGTTGCTGTGCCTGTTACGCTGTCGCCCACTCCGTCAATATTACCATTTGGACCAGTTGCACCTACTGCACCATCCTCGCCTTGAGGACCAGTTGCACCTACTGCACCATCCTCGCCTTGAGGACCAACAGAACCTGTAGAAGAACTAACCCACTGTGGTGAGTCATTACCATCGTCATAATATACATATAGTAATCCTTCGACAGTATCAAACCAAAGGTCTCCTTCTGAAGGACTAGTCGGCGCGGTTTCTTGTGATACGACAGCTCCACCAGTTAAAGTAATTATCGGTACTTGAGCATCAGCGTTATCAATTGATAATCCTTCGCCAACTGTAATAGAATCAACGCCGCGTGGGTTCCAATGACCAGTTCCATTAGCGTCGCATGTTAGAACTTTACCAACGCCTTCATTACCATCAACTAATCTTAATCCGCCGCTTGCTTGAATGTTAAATGAGTTTGCTGCGACATCACTAAAGACGTTGGTTGTTTCATCTGCGAATAAAACAACACTTTCATTAACTGTAACAGCTCTTCTTCCAAAAGCAACAGAATAACTGCCAGTAACAGCATTATTACGACCACCTAAAATTGTATTATAATCACCATCAAATATTTCATTATCATGACCACCCGGCATCGTATTATATGATGGTAACTCGTTGTTAAGGTCGGCTGAACGTTTTATTATGTTGTTCCTTCCGCCGCCTAATGTATTATAATCACCAAAATTAATCGCATTGTCAGATCCTCCTCCACAAATTGAGTTATAATCTCCAGATCCGTTTTGCAGAAACGCAATTGTGTTAAAGTTACCTGAAGCAATGTAATTACCTTCATGATTATCACCTTCATTCCCTATATAATTATTTTGCCCAGAAAAAATTGAGTTTTGCCACCCGGCATAAATCTCGTTGTAAGAACCTCCACCAATGACTCCAGTGCTGGTAATTAATACATTCCCTTGGCCGCCACCAATAGTTGAAGTATAACTTGCAACTATTGTATTATCTTCTCCTCCACCAATAGTGTTTGAAGTCGCCCACGCGTTAACGGAATCGGTTTTATTATTTTTTCCACCACTAATAACATCGTAATCTCCACCAGCAACTTGGTCAACGGCGTCTCTGACCGTTTGAAGGTCAACCGAATTAGAGCCACGAGGATTACCATCACTAAATTGAACTTGCCCTTGAGGTCTAATAGAAAGATTATCTTCTTGAAGAATACTACCATTAGAAATTTTCCATTCAGTATTATTTAAATCATAAACAATTAAACTTTGTTTTATAGTATCATACGCAACTGATCCATCAGTAGTTAATGCTGGAAGGTTTGCAGTTTCTAGTCGCGATATACTAAATGAATCAACGTTAAAGTTACCAAGAACTGAAACGTCACTTTTAAATTTTATTTCATTTGTGGCCATGTCTACTTTTATTTATAATATATTAAAACTAAACAATTATTTTTCAATGGTAGAAATTTCAATAGGAACCCACTGGCCCATTCCTATACAGTTGCACCAAACCTTACAACCGGCCACAAGCTTCCACTTATAAGCTAGATGTTCATCAGTTGTCCAGAGCTCTTCATTCTGTGGGTCTACCACATACCGCTGTGGGCGCTCTATGTTTTGTGCAACATACATAAAATATTATTTTAATTTAGGATATCTTTTAATAGGAACATCATAAATGTGATGTGCTATATTACTAAAACCAGATCCCCAATTATATACTGATAATTGGTGAATTTCTTTTGCATTATTTAAAATTGTTAAATCATGAAACGTTTCTTGTAAACCATCCACGCCTGAATGTTTTGCATTAACCTCAGAAATAAATATTTTGCCTTTAGTAATAAGTTCAGCATAGGCGATACCCATATCGTCTTTAACTTTGTCTGAGTCAGAAAGAATTATTAACGGATGCTTTGTCTTTTTTAGTATTTTAGAAATTCTTGATACCGCCGCTTTAATAAGTTCATCAAAAGAATTAACCTCTATTAACTTATTATGAATATCTAAAGATTTTTTATTAATTGCATTTATAAAAGATATATGATCGCCTGCTCTTATATGAACAACTTCGTATTTTTTCGGTAAGTTTTTAATAAACTCAGACTGAAAATCAATTGGTATTAATCGTGATTTAATAAAGTCTTTTGTTTCTTTAGATATTTTACCCCAAGTTTTTTGTTTAAGCCTATCTTCTATTTTTTCATGTTTTTCAGCAGTGCCTTTTGGCCATGCATTTGTTAAAACAAATAAATCTGTATCATTTAAATTAGATTGCCGCTTAAAACGCAACAATGAATTTAAATTTTTTTCAAGGAGGTTTATATTGATCGCTTTAGGTAATGCTTCAGTGTATATACTCTTTTTTAATAAAACTTCTTCTGATTTATAAAACTTAGAAAACTTTTTAAGATCAAAATCAAAATCAAACTTATTTTTTAAAGACAGTTGGTGACACGTAACGCACCCTCGAATAAAATCTCCAAATCCCATTGGTAATTCTTTATTTATTGCATATACATTAACTAACATATTTTTGTATTATTAAACTTAAACAAGGTAAGTAAGTTCGTAAGTGGTGCTTACTGCATTACTTTGATATATTGTAAAATCAATGTTAACCCAAAAAGTATTTGAAAGCTGGAATTGCCCAGTTTTCTCTATAAAACCCCCGCTTGTTATTTCGCCGTTTGTTGTATCGCTGTTAAGCCAACTATTTTTTTGATCATATATACTAGCATGAGCAAACCATAGATATTGTTCGTTTGAGTCATATCTAATAGTTACATCACCCATGCTATCAGCCACAACAAAATTTAAAGAAGAGTCATTGCTATCTATTAGTTCTTGTATTTCTTCTTTAGTCATTGGTGCATTGCTTAATCCATAATAATATGGATAAACTCCAGAAACAAATATATCCTCTGATCTAAAATCTAAGCTGCCTGCTTGTGGCGCATTTGTCTGTCTTCTACTTGGCTTTCTTCCATCTAAACCATTACTACTATTTTGTTTAGGCAGGCCACTTAAATATCTAACGCTTGATGAGTATTTCACAATACCGGGTTCAACCTCAGTAAAATCTATATAAGAACTATCATATTTAAAGTTAGGGTTGTTTGGATTATCAAAACCAAATTGTTCTGGCATATCATCTATTTGAATACCTATTAAATTATCATCTATATAAACTTCAATATCATTTCTAAAGATTGACATTGAAAGTGGAATGCCTGCATCGTTTTTAACAAATTCAGTTAATATTTGATCGCCAAATATTGCGCCAACCTCCATATAACTATTCCATGCTATTATGGCATTAGTAGGAGGTGTATAATCTGGAACTAAAAAATTATGATCAACCGATACTGTTGTCTTGTCTTCGTTCTTTATAGTAGCTTTAATATTATCAAACGTTTCTATGTTTAACTTTGTATTTAACTTTGTATTTTCTATACTCATCTTTTTATAAGTCTGCAACTACTGTTAGTCCGTTATATGATGCAGCATACCCTGTTGCGCCAGTTGGAACATGAATCTCTGCTGGAAATACTGAGGTCATACCAGAAAATGTATTAATACCAATTATTGGCGCGGTTGTCGCTTCAATGTTAACTGAAGTAATAGAAGAGCAATTTTGAAAAGCAAAATCTCCAATAGATGTAATGCCACTTGATATAGTTAATGAACCGGCTAAGAAAGTACAATTTTGAAAAGAACCACTGCCAATCGTTTGAACGGTTGCTGGAATAATACCATATGCAATATCTGTTAAAGATGTATTATTAATAAAGGCCTGGTCTCCTATTGCTGCACAAGAACTTCCAATCTTAATAGTATCGGCCGCAAATAGAGTTTCATTTTCATTCCAATTATTTGGTATATCTATATCAATAGATATTAAAGCTAAATTATTAACATCATATAGTGTAGTATTTAAAGAATTGTCTAAATCGGCTACTACTGTTAATCCATTCCAAACTTCTCCTCCCACCCATGCATTTGGTCTAGCATTAAAAGGAGCTTCGCTAGGAACGTGTATTTCTGTTGTATTATTTGAAGAAAACACATTGCCGTCTTCGCTCGGTTTTACAACGGCGTAGTATTCAATTCTATCAAAAGAGCAAGCTCTAAATGCATTACCGCCAATTTCAGTTATAGTGGCGGGTATACTAAGAGTTCCAATCATTCCGCTGCAGCGGTTAAATGTTGCAACTTCAATATTAGTAAGTCCAGAACCAAGCGTAAGAGATTCTAAGCCAGAGCAATCAATAAAAGCAGAACTGCCAATAGAAGTCACTTTATCTGGAATGATTAGTGGACCTGTTAATTTATTGCAATCACGAAAAGGAGCGTTTCCGATCGAAGTCACCGAATCTGGAATGATTAGTGGACCAGCTAGATTAGGACAATTATTAAATAAACCAGATGGTATGCTGGTAAAGTTTGGGTTATTTGGAAAATTAAAACTAGTTAATCCCGAACAGCCAATAAAAGTAAATGTTCCAAAAGTAGTTAAAGTATCTGGAAGGACTAATGGACCAACCCATGAAGAGCATTGAGAAAAAGCAGAACTGCCAATAGATTCCAAGCCGGTCGGGATATTAAACGATGTTACATTAGAACAATTCTTAAAAACGTTATTACCTATCTCGGTTACAATATCTGGGATGATCACTTCCCCCAGTATTCCAGAACAATTTTGAAAGGTGCCAATTTTAAGTATAGACATATTATTCGAGATTTTTAAAGAAGAAATTCCAGAACAATTAAGAAATGCCCTGGGATCAATCACGAATACAGTATCTGGAATATTAAGAGGTCCTGTTAGGTTGGTACAACCATCAAATGCATTATCACCAATAAAGGCAATGGTGTTACCAAGATCTAAACTCTGTAAAGAAGAGCAATTTCGAAAAGCTAGATCTCGTATAGCAGTTATACTATCTGGAATATTAAGAGGCCCTGTTAGGTTGGTACAACCTTCAAATGCACTGCCTCGAATCTCACCAACACTCAGCCCTAAATTTAAAGATTCTAAATTAGTATTATTTCTAAATGCACGTCCGCCAATTTCAGAAGCAGATTCTCCTATAAGAATACTCACGGGCGGGTATAAAAAATTACCATCATTATAATCGGGTGGTATATCACCATTATACTTAACGAGTTCATCTCCAAATTGATCAAAAAGAATTGTTGGCGTTTTCGTATCGGGGTTAGCGGCGCAACGAAAACCTATCTTATCATCTCCTGAGTTATTCAGGAATAAATTTGGAAAAGAATTTTTTGTTCCTAACGTCGTCGCTTCATAGGATTCACCAGCAGCCCACTTTTGAGTTGTGTTTCCAGCTGGCGCACCTTCAAGCCACTCCTTCACATTACCGTTTCCTCCAACTATACCATAAGGACTTTCCCCACCCGCCCGAATAACTGAAGCCGTGGCAGTTTGTTTATAAACAGCAGTATTTGGATCTACCCCGCCTGGAACATCTGCTGGAGGAGTATCGCTTCCTGTTGAATATAACCAATACTTAGATAAGGGCTGATCCCAGTAAGCCGCTTTATACCATTCATCTTCGCTTGGTAGGAAATACTTTGCATGTTTATGTCTTAGACGATTTACTTCTCCACCAAGATCCCAAGATTGATCAAGCGGCCAATCATCACTGAATTGGCCTGCTGACGCAAAGGAGTAAGCTTCAAAATAACCTTCTTTAGAATTAAGCCAATTAATAAATCGTGCTGCTGAGTTCCATGTTAATTCTCTAGCGGGTTTATCTTCACCATCATCAAACTTAAAAATGGCGTTTTCATTTATTTTATTAAACTCATCAATTTCTTTTTCATTAACTTCATACTTACCGATCTGATATGTATATGGAACTGATCCAAAGGCGGTGTCACCATCGGGATTATTACTAGCATCGCCAATGGTGATGAGCGAGGCTGATATAGGATTAGCATTCACGTTACAGGCGACACGAAAACCGAGGGCGATGTCCCCGCCGAACGGGAAGTCGCCGTCGCGGGAGGACGACTGCAAGCCGCTGGAGCCGCTGAACCAGCTGCCGCCGCGGAACCCCCGCAACTCAGTAGTAGAATCATTTGTACCATCAAGGGCATTTTCAGTCCATTCATATGTATTACCTCCTTGACCCATCGTTCCATAAGGACTAAGACCACCAGCGTTAGTAACATCAGCAGGACCACTTTGACCGTCATAAACAGCCTCTCCTGTTATTGTACTACCAGCAGATGTTCCAGGCGGGGTATCGCTTCCTGTTGGATAAGTGTAATAAACATCTGCTTGACTATCATAATAAGCTGCCTTATACCACTCATCTTCTGAAGGTAAGAAGTATTTTGCATCTTTATGGCGATAAAGATTCTCGCCGTCGGTTTGCCAAGCTTCAGCACTACTCCAAAGAGTAATAGGATCATTAACAAAATCAGTATCAAATTTATAAGCGGGTTGAAACCCTTCTCTTATATTAAGCCAATTAATATAACGAGCCGCTTCATTCCATGATACACTTGTAGCTGGTTTACTTTCACCACGAGAATCTATTGATATTTGTAATGAAGGGTTGGCTGTATTGTAAGCAGCGATCTGTTCTTCAGCAACACTATATTTTGCAATTTGATATGTATAACTAACATCACCATAACCACCATTTACAGTATCTGCATCGTTACCAGGATTGTTAATAGGTACGAACTCTTCAAAATATGATGTATAGAAAAATGCATTAGGATTACGAGCGAGTCTAAATGTAATAGCATCATCAACGGTAAATAAAGTGGTTGAAGCTCCAGGAGGAGTCGCCGTAGCTGGTTGAATAGTAGTATCAGAATAAGTACCACCAACAGATATTCTATTTTCCAAAGGGTCATCATTAACCAGCCCTACCGCCGTTTCTAAAAACTCACTAACATTGCCGTTTCCTCCAACTATACCATAAGGACTTTCCCCACCCGCATTAGTTACAACCGCAAGACCAGTATTGATGTCTTGATTATACACCGCGGTTCCTTCAACTTTACCACCAGGTGTAGAAATTGGAGGAGTGTCACTTCCAGTTGCATAATCGTAATAAACAGTATTAATAGGATCATAATAAGCTGCTTTATACCATTCATTATAAGATGGTAAGAAATATTTTGCGGCCTTATGTCTAAATCTGTTTTCACCTCCGAGTTGCCACGCTTCAGCACTACTCCAAAGAGAAATAGGATCATTTGAACCGCCACCTAAAATTTTATATGCTGGCTGGTAGCCTTCTCTTTCATTTAACCAGTTAACAAAGCGAAAAGCTCTGTTTCCAAATACACTATATGCAGGATGCAGATCATCTGTAAATCTAGGATCGCCTGCAGTTATTTGTCTATTTACATTTACAGGATCTGCATTATAATCATCTATCTTTCTTCTAAACGTTTCATATTTTGCAATTTCATATACATATGGAACTGAACCGAAGCCGGTATTATCATTAGTGTTATTAATATTTCCTATTGTAACAAAAGCAGTCTCATCAGTAGTACCTAACTTTATGATTTCAATTCCATGGATTTTGGGGTTTTCTTGCACTTTTTCAAACCGTATCTCTATGACACCAGTTGATACTTCAACATCATATGATTGAAATTCACCTACAAATGTCGTTCCATCGGTGCTTTCCTCTCTAAGCTCACCTACAAAAATATTATTAATAAAAATATTTACAACTCTAAAGTTTCTATAGTTATCACTAAAAATAAGATTCACTCTATATGTTCCACTAGGCAGGGGCGATTCTGATGCAAGGTTTGGAATTGTATATTCAAGGTTGGTACCGGATTGTCTATATCTCTCGGTTTGTTGGACCACGGCTGGAACATAACTAGGTATATTACCAGGAGTGAACGCAGTGGTTTTGCCTTCATAAACTTGCGAGCCCCCTGTATTAACATACCATATACTATTGCCCGTTTGAGTAGAGCCACCACCGCATCTATACCAATATTCCTGCGGGTTAGTTATAGTGTTCCCTAGACCATCAACGGTAATGGGGAGTTCAGCGAACTTAGTACCAATATCTATTCTTCTTATTACCGTCTCAGCAGATGAAGACGGGGCGTCACCTACTCCAATTAATTCTAATGGAAAATTTACACTCATAGTTAATTTATACAGTTATATTTATAGCCTGTATAAACAGGTCATCAATTTGACTGCTCGTTAACCCAATACTATTTGCCATAGTATTTAATAATGTAGATTCTCTGTCTATCGTATTTCCCCCGAAAAATACTTCTTCGGCCACGGCTTTATTTAATGGATCTTGTATGAGAGAGATTTCTTTGTTGATTTTATCAATTAGCATTTCATCTAAAAATGGAGTAGTTTTAGCTATAGCTCTAATTCTCCAAGCTTCAACGGTTCGGTTATCTACATCAAGCGTTGGTTCATCGGCTTGAACCCATATGTAAGCGTCTTCTGTTAATTCTCTTACCCAAACCTTTCCTTCAGCCAGTAGATTATTTCCTGGGTATGGTAATTCTTCAACATATTTAAATCCATCTAATGTCTCAGGCGGTGATGTATTTCTTGTTAATGTCCAAGGGAACCCACCAAGGTTTCTATTATAAAGTTCTAAAGGAGATTTTTTTATTAATCTATATTTTTTCATTATTTTTATTTTAAGTTGTTTCACTTACATATAAATGTAATTCGCCGCTATCAAATGCATACCCGATAGTAGCCGAGCCAACACTATTTATCGTTATATCTGGGATCTTGGCCAAGTCACCAGAATATACTCTAATTGTAGAAGGAGTGGAAACTGCAAATGTGTGGCCACCTGGGTCATTTTGCTTTATGAATATAATTCCAGTATCTCCATTATCTAAAGCTCCGCCGCCTTTAGTTATTGCTAGCGATAAAACATCTTCTGTTAATATAATTCTAGCATTACACCCGTTAGAAGTATCAAAGGAAACAGCATTTGCACTAGAAGTTATAGTTTGAACATCTGTATTTAAACCAGGAGTTTGAGTTGCCAAATCTGCAATAGATTGAGCGGTCGTTTTCTTAAGACTGGCATTATCATCTGTATCACCAATCAAAATAAAGTCATTATCAGCTAATGCAGTCACGGTGCCTCTATTACTTATCGCCGAAGGCTGCAGCGTCAGATCAAGATTGCCAGTAACTTCTCCAGTGTGTGTAGCGTTTCCTTCCTTTGAATTGTTAATTATTTGGGCTGCTATTACATCGTTAAGATTAACTGGCGATGTAACTGTAATGTTACCCAACTTATCAAATTGAGCTGGGCTTAATAATCCAGCAATGTTGGTATCCGCCGTAGGAATTATAGCATTGTTTCCATCAGAACTAACTATAACGCCTTGTATTGCACTTGATGTATAGGATAAATCTGTCGATACGTTAGATACTTTACTATTGTTCGTTGTAACGTTACTTAATAAGGTATCAAGGTTAATCGCACTTGTTACAGTAATGCTGGACAACTTAGTAACATCATCAGCAGTTACATACTTATTGGTGCCGGCTGCACTTATATTATCTGTATTTAAAACAACGGTTCCAGTAAAACCATTAACCGATAAAACTTGGTCTGTATAGTCAGCTTTATACCAATCAGGACTATAAGTAGTAGTTGAAGCAGCATCAACTAATGCTATAAGTCTGTCATTAACATTGAATGTTATATTATCAACTGTTCCATCAGCTTCAACGATGTAACTAAATCCTGCTAAGGTACTTGCTGGGAAACTTCCACTATTAGGATCCCAAATTCCTTTTAGAACAACGGAAGCATCGATATTATTAACCCTAGTCTCTAGATCGTCTAGATCAACGGCCTGATTTATTGTAATGTTACCTAATTTATCAAATTGAGTTGGAGTTAATAATCCAGCGATGTTAGTGCCAGTTGACGCTGTTGCTAAAGGAATTACAGCATCGTTTCCATCAGAATTAACTATAACGCCTTGTATTGCACTTGATGTATAGGATAAATTTGATTGTATGTTAGATACTTTTGTCGTATTAACAGCAACGGCTGATGCTAAATCAGTTAAATTTATAGTATCATCAGGAGCAGTTTGTCCCGCATTAAACGCGATTAATGAAAGTTTCTCTCTTTCATTTAAAGTAATGATACTACCAGAACCCGCATCGTTAATATCAGAATGCGTTGTTACACTACCATCAGCAGATACTTTACTGTTGTTCGTTGTAACGTTACTTAATAATGTATCAAGGTTAATTGGAATATCAGGATCCCGAGGATCATCAAATATAATGTTGTCAAGTTTATCTTTATCTGCTACTAAGAAACTAGCTGTGGTTGCAGATAATACCGAAGACCACCCTTGGACGCTAATTCCAACATCCACCGGTTGTAATGCGGTATCGGCTTTTCCTAACGAAGTAGTAATAGTACTTTCTAGCTTACCGCTTGTTATTGATTCATCACCAATCCTAAGGATTGAAAGAGTTCCAGTAGTTAAGTCAGTAGCACTGCCACTAGTAGCAACTGGCGCTAGCCCTGATAGTGAAGTTTCGGCCCATACCGCGGCTCCAACGGTATTATCAACGCACCTATATACTTCTCCAGAAGTGATGTCTATCCAAAGTGAACCAACCGAATAACCTTGGGATGAGTCATTAGTAACAACTGGCGCTACGTTGGCGGCCAATTCATTAATTCCAACCCAAAGATTATTAACTTTGTCTCTTTCTAATTTAGTAAAAATTCTATTGGGTGTTGCCAAGGGGTCTGTGTGCTCTACCATCCACCGAATATCATAGATATCTTGAGCTGTATTATTTGGGTCATAATCAGCCTTTAACATATCACCGCTACCGGTTGGGAGATTGTCAAGGTCAATCGGACCTGTTACAGTAATGTTGTCCAACTTATCAAATTGCGTTGGGCTTAATAATCCAGCAAGGTTAGTATCAGTTGACGCCGTTGCTAAAGGAATTGTCGCATTTTCTCCATCGCTACTCGTTATCTGTAATGATATATCATTACGAGTACCAATACCTAAATCTGTAACTCCTCCACCACCAGCGGCATCTATAGTAACATCTACCTTGCCCAAAGGATCATCGACAAACGTTAGGGTTATGTTAGTTCCCTCTATGAGATTAATAGTTCTACGGCTATTAAATGCACCTGTGCCATTCTTAGAAATTCCATCTATAGCCGACTTCCATTGCACAACTCCTGCTGCTGTCGTATGTAGAAAATTGTTATCTGATTTGGGTAATATTGATGCCGTGTTTGTTCCAGAGCCAACAATCAAGTCTCCAGCAGCTACCCATGCATCATCTGTTGTTATGTCACCAGACCCAACAATGTTATCAAGGTCAATTGTGTTTGTTACACTAATTAAATCTAATTTATCAAATTGAGTTGGGCTTAATAATCCAGCAAGGTTAGTGTCAGTTGACGCCGTTGCTAAAGGAAGTATTGCGTTGTCTCCATCGCTGCTTGTTATATGTAAAGATGTTGCATTATGAGTACCAATACCTAAATCTGTCGATACGTTAGATGTTATTCCATCAACGGTGGTTGATAAAGCATTAAGATCAACCGAATCAGTAACAATACTAATTAAATTTAATTTATTAAATTGAGTTGGGCTTAATAATCCAGCAATGTTGGTATCCTCCACTGCTGTTGCTAAAGGAATTATAAAACCACTTCCATCACTATTTGCTATAACTCCGTCTATTGCACTTGATGTATAGGATAAATTTGATTGTATGTTAGATGTTATTCCATCAACGGTGGATGATAAGGTATTAAGATTAATCGGACTTGTTACAGTAATGTTGTCCAACTTATCAAATTGAGCGTTCGTTAATAATCCAGCAAGGTTGGTATCCGCTGCAGGAATTATAAAACCACTTCCATCACTATTTGCTATAACGCCTTGTATTGCACTTGATGTATAGGATAAATTTGATTGTATGTTAGATGTTATTCCGCCAACTGTGGATGATAAGGTATCAAGATTAACGGGCGATGCAACTGTAATGTTGTCCAACTTATCAAATTGAGTTGGGCTTAATAATCCAGCGAGGTTAGTGTCAGTTGACGCTGTTGCTAAAGGAAGTATCGCATTTTCTCCATCGCTGCTTGTTATATGTAAAGATATATCATTATGAGTACCAATACCTAAATCTGTCGATACGTTAGATGTTATTGCACTAACGTTTATTTCTAAATTATCAACCCGCCCCGCAATTGTTGAAACGCCGGTTGATAAAGTAGTAAGATCACCCGATAAAGTATTAAGATCGCTCGATAAAGCATTAAGATCAACCGGATCAGTAACAATACTAATTAAATCTAATTTATCAAATTGAGTTGGAGTTAATAATCCAGCGATGTTAGTGCCAGCTACTGCTGTTGCCGCAGGAATTATAAAACCGCTTCCATCACTATTTGTTACAACTCCGTTTGTTGCACTTGATGTATAGGATAAATTTGATTGTATGTTAGATGTTAAGGTATCAAGGTTAATCGCACTTGTTACAGTAATGCTGGACAACTTATCAAATTGAGCGTTTGTTAATAATCCAGCAGATACTGTTGTTGCTGCTGGAATTGTCGCATTGTTTCCTGTGTTAGATTGTATATCTAAAGAAGACGCAGTTACATTACCAATACTTAAATCTGTTGTACCTGTGCTAGCAGCTACTAATAATTCAATCTTATCATATACAGCATTTTTACTTGGTGCCGTAGTAGCAGAAGCGGGGTTCGTAGCACTATCCCAATCACCTGAATACTCTAAATCCGATACAGCGCCTCCCGCCGCTTCTTGCCATGTGCCTACACCAGTTGCATCAGTGGTCAGCACGTAGGTATCAATTGCGCCTGTTGGCATTTTGAATCCTGCGCCGACATTTAAATTGGGAACGTATGCAGTATCCGCGGCATCTGTTATAATGTTTTGACCTCCTAAAATAACGGATCTGTGATGAGTTGTTAAAATCCTATTTGTGTCTCCACCTACTGTTGCCGCTGCTTGTGCGGATTCAATTATATTACCGTTGCCCCCTAATGCAATCGAATTTTGTGCATCTATATCATCTATTGGCGACGTTCCTAAACCAACCACACTGCCAGTTCCTCCAATAGCAGAGGTGTATCTAGTGTTTAGAATTGTGTTTATTCCACCTATTGCCGAAGACTCTAGCCCTTTAACTTCTTGGCCGATACCTCCATAACTGACTGAGCCATTCCCGCTTACTACATTTGCAACTCCTCCAATAGACGCACTGCTATTACCAGAGGCTATGTTGTTGTTGACTGGATTAGTTGGATGTAATGTTACAATCCTGCCTACACTAATATCGTTGAGGGTAGTTGCTCCGTTTGTTGTGACTGAATTAAGAGTCGATTGAAACGGTTCTTGCCATGTACCAATACCAGCGGCATCAGTTGTTAATATATAATTTGCCTGTGGTAATGGATCGCTTATTAATTTAAAATCACCGGATATAGTTAGATCTTGAAGTTCTATTAATTCGTTCTTTGGAATAGAAACTTCGTTACCATTGATTGTAATACCATGCCCGCCAATAAATGAACCCGCACCAGAGAATTGAATGAAGTGAACTTCGTCAGTTCCAACTGTATTAACAGGTTCAGAAAGAACCCACCCAGTATTATTGTAAGTATCGCCGTGAGTAACAAATACAAAATCACCACCTGCCATTTCTGCTGGGGTATCAAAGTCACTCGCTCTAGTTAAAACGGTGGATGATGTTATCTCATATATTCCATTCTCAAAAGTATTTCCCTGATTAATAACCAATACTCTATTTGTAAGTAAAATATCAGGGTCATTGTCCCATACGATTGGTGATAAAAAGTTAAATTCACCGGCAGAAACAATAGTAAGTGTGGCACCAACGCCATTGGTTCCATTATCATAACTCACTGTAGAAGGCCCAGCATTTCCATCAATTAAACCGCTTAATTCACTGAGCGCTAAAGCATGAACTTGATCGTGTGTATGTAAACCCTCTGATAAAGTATCAACGTAACTTTTAGGTACTGCATGATTTGAGTCTGTTGGAGGACCAGAAGGTAAGAACGGGAAATTGTTAGTAAATGTAGTTTGGCCAGATACAGTTAAACTACCAAGTGTTCCCACTGTAGTAATTGCACCGCTTCCAGGCCAGGTTGATAAAGCGGTATTTTCTACGCTACCTAAACCAACTTGAGTAGCAGTTACGCTATGAGGATTTGTTGCATCATTAATGTGAGTTGTTAAATCAGATGAATTAGCTTTAGAACTAAGATCTGTTTCGTTACTATATTTTTCAACATTAAAACCGCCAGCACCATCATCACCAACGATGTAAATGCCAGCGTCATCACCACTGGCTATACTAAGAACTTGACCAAGATATGCAATAGGATTATTATTAACATAGTCTTGAAGATCTATTAATGAATCATATACTGATGATGTATCAAGTGGCCCGACAAATTGTCGTGTGAATGAAAGAGGAAATTCTATGGATGCCATATTGCTATTTATATTAAATTGTTACGGTGTAAGTTGCGCTAGCTTCAAATGGTGAAGGTGGTGTGAATGAATATACTTTATAAGATATGGCACTAAATCCATTGGCTCCTTCTACATCAACCAGAGTGGGTGATCCAAAAGATCCCTTAACATCTGCATTAAGACCTTCTGCATAAAGAACACTAGTAACATTTCGAAGAGTATTTGGGTAAGAGAAATTAACACTTACTGCACCAGCAGGAATGTTAATTGTGAAAGACGAGCCATTCCCTGGGTTTAAAACACTATTAGATAAAGCTCTTATACCAGCACTAGTATTATCACTGAGGTTAGTTCCATAAAAAGCTCTTCGTCTTCCATTTACAGTTAGCGACTTCACCACGCTTCCAGCTGGCAGTGGGCTTAAATAATTGCTGCCCACGCTGTCAAGTGGTTGCGGGCCTTCTGCGTAATCAATAGAAACATTAAAAGTATTAGCACCATCTGTAATTACAACAGCGGGTTGACTTAAAGTAGATCCGCCCTGTGTTGTTGTAATTATAGAAGTTCCACTAAATTCGTATGAGTTTGCTGCCCCGGCTCTGTTTGCTTGCTTTAGGCCTGGATCCCAAATATTATCAGTGAGAGCTCCGTTAATTGCGCCTGCATTAAAGCCGGCCGATAGATTAATTCCCGTTGTACCAGCTTCTACTGATGAGGCTAGATTATCAGTAAGGGATGCAGAGGGGTTTACGAAAGTTGGAAAATATGTTTGTTTCAATAACTGCTCTACAAACTCTTGCAAAGTCGTGCCGCTTGTAACAACATCAGCCGTTGAAATACTTCCAACATTAACATCAGATGTAACATCAGCGGTTAAATCACCTCCACCCCCATCACCTATAGCAGCATCAACTTCTGTTTTAGTATATGTAGTTAATTGATCTGCTTTTAAATTTAAAGCAGTTTGTGTTGCTGTACTAACTGGTTTATTAATATCAGATGTATTATTAACATTTCCTAAACCAACTTGAGCAGCAGTTACGCTATGAGGATTAGTTAAATCATTAATGTGAGTTGTTAAATCAGATGAATTGGCCTTTAAATTTAAAGCAGTTTGAGTTGGTCCAGATACGGGTTTGGTTGCATCAGATGTATTATCTACGTTACCAAGTCCAACTTGAGTAGCAGTTACGCTATGAGGATTGGTTAAATCATTAATGTGAGTTGTTAAATCAGATGAATTGGCCTTTGAATTTAAAGCAGTTTGTGTTGCTGTACTAACTGGTTTATTAATATCAGATGTATTATCTACGTTACCAAGTCCAACTTGAGCAGCAGTTACGCTATGAGGATTGGTTAAATCATTAATGTGATTAGATAAATCAGATAAATTTGCCTTTAAACTTAAAACATTTTGAGTTGGTCCAGATACGGGTTTGGTTGCATCAGATGTATTATCTACGTTGCCTAAACCAACTTGAGTAGCAGTTACGCTATGAGGATTGGTTGCATCAGAAACGTGTGCGGTCAACGCGGTTTGATCTGCTTTTAAATCAAAAGTAATATCTGAAATTTCTTTTACAACTCCAATAATATTTTGAGTTCTATCACCACTAATTTTAGGGCAAATTATATAAAGTTCAGCTGTTGCCTTTGGTATAGAATAAACTTTAGCTACATCTATCTGGCCACATATTAAAGTTGTTTTTGAATTATCAGTATTACAGTAAACGGCCATAGTATTACTGCCTATTGGAGATGCAATAATTTCCCCGCATGTTATATCAGTTTTTGCATTTCCATCTACGCCAAATAAGTAAAACGCGAATGAGTTATCGCCTGTAAGATTTACTCTGCCAAAAGTTAAATTACCGTCTTCATCACTTTGATATCCTTTTGCGTCAGTTGGAATATAAATCTCGCCAATATTTACTTTACACCTGTTAATACTCTGTTCAGACCTAATACCAATGCCACCGGTTTGTGAACCGGCTTCACCTCGCATATCTAAAGTATTAGCAGTATAGTAAGAATTTGTTGCATTAACAAAATTAACTAAAGTGGAGCCAGGTGTGTTTGTGTCGGCATAATGAGTATCAATAACACAGGATGAATTATTACCAATAGTAAGGTTTCCAATAAATGTTGATGTTGGCGCAAACACGTGAATGTTATCTGAAATGTTTACATTTCCTTCAAAGTATCTGCCACCATCTAAAACATCAATTCTTACACTTCCTACAAACCCTGGTTCAGCTATTAAAGTTTGCGCTGCATTCACAGCACTGGTTATTGTTAATTTTGCATCATCAATATTTAAACCCTGGTTAATATTATTACCAGTCTTAGAAACATATATAGAATGAGTTTGGTCAGTTAATTCTACTGGGCCACCTGTTCCTGTACCACCCTCAATATCTGCAGCTACCCATGTTTGAGAATCTGTATCATAGAGAATACCTTGGCCCTGCGCCGGCGGATTTGAAAGAAAATCAACATCAGTTAACTGTTCTAAAGAAACATCATGCGGATTGGTTTTACTTAAGGCATGACTGTTTAAAGCTGTTATTCCACTTGAATTACTAGCAATAGCCGAGTTGACAGTAGATGCAAAATTCTCGTCATCGCCAAGAGCCTCAGCCAATTCATTAAGAGTATTTAATGCACCGGGCGCGGAATCAATTAAATTAGTAACTTTTGTATCAACTTCTGTTTTAGTATATGTAGTTAATTGATCTGCTTTTAAATTTAAAGCAGCTTGTGTTGGTCCAGATACGGGTTTGGTTGCATCGGCTGTATTATCTACGTTGCCTAGTCCAATTTGATCGGGAGCAACTTGATGAGGATTGTCTCTCCTAAGTGCATGCGAATCGGGTACTGGATCGGTATTATCGCCCAGCCCCAAGTCCGAAGTCTCACTAATAACACGTGGGCTAACTTCGAAGATACCTTCTAAAACTCTAATTACTGTGCCGCTGTCACTAAAAATCTCAGCATCATAATAATACCGCCCGGCCTTCATAGCAGCGGTTTCTTCTGAGGTCAATGATAAACCTATAAGACCATCAGCTTGATCAATATAATCACATGAAAGGTTTACTCCATATTCGGATTTATAAGTTTTCCTAACTTGTCCTCTAACATTGTAGCCGGTACAATCAAAAGCAGAGCCGTCTTTGTTTTCAACATTGACGGCCACAGAAAAAGTGCTGCCTTTGTCGGCATGCAAATCGATATTGGTTGACATAGTATTATTTATATTATAAGTGAATTAATATATCAACGTCACCTTTGATATAATATTATTTATCAAATATAATGTTCCTTCAAACTTTTCATAATAGCTTCAGCTCCAATAATTTTATCACCGTTTATTAACACTAATGTCGGCACACTTTTAATTTTATTTTCAATAAAAAAGTTTACATCTTCAATAGAATCTTTATATTCTATATCGATACCTTTCTTTTCAAACTCACTTTTTAAAAGTTTACAAGGACCGCAAAATTTACTTGTTGCTAATATTAAAGTTTTCATTACTCTTCTTCCTCCACCTCTTTTAATTGGTCTTCTTCTTGATTTGCTAAAGTATTTTGAATACCCACATATGCTTGTTCAATTTGATCGCGTTGCATTTTTGATAAATTGCTAGTTTTGTTTTTAATAAATTCATACTCAGCCGAAATATCAATCATAATCTCCTTTTGAAATTCATCTAACTCTTCTTTGCCAACTGCATCCAATATACCAAAAGCTAAGCGCCGTTTAAAGTGGTAATCTGGTTTATTAATATTTGTATGTTTCATTATGATTTCTTTTTAATTGTTTTTCTCTTAGTGGTTTTCTTTTTAGACGTTTTCTTTTTTGGCTTGACTAGTGTATCATCACTCTTTGTTCCTTTTTCTTTTAACCTGGTAACGACGGTTTGAGCATCCATCCAAATATCTTTATCTTCAAGAAGTTGGGAAATTTCTTCCTCAGTAAGAAAGTTTTCATAAGCTTCACGTAATAGCTTTTCAGTCCATTTTCTTTCATGCATTACTCCATGATAAATTTCTGCGCCCTTTCCAACAACACCACCTGAGTAGTTATGGAAAAGAAATACACTATGATCAGATACTGTAAATTCGTCTCCCATTAAAAATAGAAGAGTTGCGGCTGACATACACGAACCTTCAACACACATAACAACTGTTGCTTTAGTCTCTGAAAGAACTTGTATAAATTGAATGGTTGTAAATAAATCCCCACCGGTGCAATTAATATGGAAGCGAAGAATATCCGATTCACGAGATGCACGAATCCTTTGAAACCAATCAATATAATCTGAAGCTGGACCGATCTGAGATGAAATATAAAAATCAGAAATTGTACCATAGTCAGTAACGAATGGATCGTTACGGCGTGGCGATATTATTTCTTTTAATGATGGTTCACTTTCATTTCTTTTATTGTTATCGGGTTGTGTCATAGTAGTTTTGTATAGTTTCAATTAATTGTTTTGTATAGTTATCGCGTTTCTCTTTAAATACGATTGGTGTGGGCGAATCATCAACAGCCATTAGAATTACTGTTTGTGTTATTGGTATACCAGTTCTTTCTTCAAACATAATAGCATATGCAGAAGCTTGCATAAAGTAACTACTAATATATTCTTTCTTCTTAGCTTGTCTTGCGGTTTTAAAATCAATGATTGAAAGCTTTCCATCAAACTCAGCGATACAATCAACACGGCCCGCAAGTTTTAAATGATCAGAATAAAGAGCGCCTTCCTGTAAATATATATTAGTTACTCTTTCATCAAGAATCGGGCGAACCGCATTAAACAGCGCTTTAACGTTTGGCATCTCATTTGGAGTAAACCAGTCTTCTTCATTATTAAGATATCTCTCAATAGCTTCATGCATAGCTGTTCCACGAGTGCATGCATGTTGACAAATTCGATTAGCTTCTTCTTCGCCCACTCGTTTCTTCCAAGCTTCGATTCCTTCTTTACTTAAAGAACCGAGAACAGTTGTAATACTTGGATATGCGGTTCCTTCTGGAGTTATATATTTTCTGCCAGATGTTTTAGTTTCGCAAATCAAATCATCATAACCAATTGAAGTAGGTAAATGATTAAAAGTAGTCCCTCTAATTGGTTTTGATAATAAAGATCGTAGAGACATTATTTAGTTTCAATAGTGGATTTTTTACCTGCTCCCTTTTTAATAGATTTAAGCACGTCATTCCATTCTCCACCAGCTCTTGTAATAGGGCTTTGAAAACCTTCATATGAAACTCGAACCGCGGTTGGAACTCTTTTAACCTGTCCTTCAACTCCGCATTTTGGGCAAGGCTCACTTAAAGGTATATCTCTATCATCTACAGGATAACGGCCATCCCATCGTTCTTCACAGCTTAAACATGTATATTCATATGTCATATTATTCTGCAACTAACTTTAAATTAGGAAATGCCTTTTGAACGGTTGACAAAGTAATACCTTTATATAGACTTTTAAGATCTTTATCTTTCATTGCAATTAGAATCTCTGCATCTTTTGGATGAACTGATTCTAGCAATCTAATAAGGCCTGCTTCTTTTTTAAAAGTAGGAACTGCTTTATTTTGTGCTACTAGATTTTTTAATGATGAAATTGATTTTTCAATAGATCTATATTGTTGCCCAGGGACATTGCTTTCATCTTTCTTATAAGGAGGCGCTCCTTCTGGAAAATCAAAAGTAATATCCTCTCTAAAGTTAACTTGAAGAATTGTCTTCAAAGCAAAGGTAGCATCCTCTTGTAGGATTTTTACTCGATCTTTAACATTATTGGACGCCTGAACTTTTTCAAGAGTTTCATGCGGTAAACGCGTTACAAATTTTTTCGATGTTTGGTTTTTCATAGTTGTTATATTATTTTATAAAGAATTCATCAGCACAATTTACGAGCTGGTTGCATCTATTTTGAATTAGATAATTCAGTATCTTTGAATTATCATTTTTTTGGTTTTCTTCTTTTTGATACTCGGCTTGGATATCTTGCACTACTTCGCTGGGAATCTTTGATAGGTCAATCATAGTTTGGTTACGTATGTAATTCCTATATGTATTTTCGTCAAGGACATCTTTTAGATCTTTAGTCTTTGATTCTTCATGCCATTTTTTAATCTTAACTTTACTTAAAGGAGTTTGGCGTTTTGCTGTAACAAAAGTATCATCGCTTGATAGAACGTTTGGAACGCCGTCACCAGCGTCGCCTCTAAGAACATGCTCGAACAAATACATCGCAGGAGAAGGATCGGTAACTGCTTTCTTTTGGCCTGGGCTAAACTGTTTAACATTTGAATATTTCTGCAATTGAATAAAGTCTTTATCAGAACTAACAATCATTACCTTTTCATGTTTACCAAACTCCTGAGTGCTTTCAACAAGTGTAGCAATAATATCATCTGCTTCTGCACCATTAACATGAACCACAGGATAAGGGAAAAACTCCATAAGCTCTTGTTTTACTTTATCAATCATACCAAAAACTTCTGTCCAATCAATATTACTTTTCTCTCGGGTTTTTTTACGAGACGCTTTATATTCTGGATAAACGGATTTGCGCCAACTTTTATGGTCGCAAGCGATAACCATCTCGCCATATTCTGATCTGTATTTTACATTATACATCCTTAATGAATTAAGAATAAAGTGGCGAATCATGGATTCATCTAAAGTATTTGCTGGTTGAGAAAATACTGATGCGATTGATATTGCTGAGAAGTCGATAATTATCATATATTGTTTACTTTGTTATTAATATTATATACTAAAATTGAGGGTTTGTAAATACTATTATTGCATTATATTTCATTGTTTTTTAAGCCGCTTTACATGAGAATGATGAATACGACAGCCGATAATGCCATTGTGATAATCCTCGCGTAATAAAACTTCTCTATCAAATTGTTCCTTTGTTTCCATGTAGGAGAGTTCTCCTGCTCCTTTACATAAGTGTAATATCTCTCGTTTGACAGAATCTAAGCCATTCTCTTCTATCAATTCTTTAACAGCTTCACTTGATCCACAGTAAGTTTTCCAATCAGATTCCTTTAAAGATCTGCGCTTTCTTTTCTTTCCTTTTAACGGAGGGCGAGTCACCTTACTCCAAAACCGTTTTTTTCCGATGTATTTCATTCCATCATCAAAAGTTACCAAGTAAACAAATCCAACATAATCCTCGATCATCTCAGTTGTAAACTCTTTACCTTCATATGTCCAATCACTCTTCATTTTCTAATTTATATATACAACATTATAAATAACATTAATATGATCCCGTTTAAAGATTTTATTAAAGAGGAAGAAAGAAAGTTTCAGCCTCCTGCTGGTGCGGTTGCCGCAGCGAAAAAAGCTATTAAATGGAAAGAGCAATACCCTAATGAAGTTAAAGCAATGACTCGCACTGGATGGGTAAGAGCTCGCCAACTTGCTGATGGAGATGAGATCTCTTATGATATATTAAAAAGAATGGCATCATTTAATAGGCATAGAAAAAACTCTAAAATTTCCCCTGAAAAGAAAGACCGCCCATGGACAGATAATGGATATATGGCCTGGCTAGGTTGGGGTGGCGATGCTGGTGTCGATTGGGCTATTAAGATGTCTAAGAAAACACGTGAAGCGGATTTGGAAAAGGATTAACTTTTATAAATAACAATACAACTAAAATTATGATTTCATTTAAACACTTTATTTCAGAAGCAACAGGGTTTGTATTAACCAAAAGTGCCGAAGTAAAATATAATAAAAAACCAGCGAGTTTTCGTGATGGCCAATCAAGCAATGGTTTACAATTCTCATCTCAAGGGTATGTTGAATTACCAAAAGGAACCTTTTTAGTTTCATTACCCGCCGGTTTATTCGCTGTTAATACCAAAGAAAAATTCGCGTTTATGGTAACCAACGGTAAAAAATCTCAATTAGATCAACAAGACAAATTAAAATCAAATCAATATTCAAATACCAACGATGCTCCAGAATGGAGTTCATGGTCTTCATATTTAAAAAAATAAAACACAATGAACTTATCAAATAAAAGTAAAACGATAGAGGATGCTGCAAGGGGAATCCTTGAAGGAACTTATGAGGAGCTTGAAACCGAAGAGCTGAGTGAAGCTACTAAAATTAAAGCTTGGACAAGCGCGGGTAAAAGTGGTAAAGAATATGCCGAATTAACACAATTTACTGGACCCGCCGAGCTTGGGCATGGTCAGATTGGAAATCGTAAAATGGTACAAATCACGATTGGTAAAAAATATATTGAATTGAATGCGCGTGATCTTGAAATTCTTATTAAAAATCTAAAGAAGATTTCTTTAAAATGAACTTATCAAATAAAAGTCAAGCATTAGAGGATGCTGCAAGGGGAATCCTTGAAGGATATGGTTACGGTGCTACTAGAGGATCAAACTGGAAGGCAGTTCGAAATGGCTCTGCAAGTCTTGATAAAATGATTGATACTGCCAAGACAACTAAATCAAAAAACAATTTCTATATATTTAATAACAAAGGTCAGATTTATCATACTGCGCCAACCCTTGAGAAAGCGAGGCAACATGCAGCAGAGTTTAACAGAAGCACTTCAAAGGAAATTGGTTATCCAACCATCTTAGATTTAAGTAAAGGTAAAATTGTTGAAAGCATTGAACTTGATGAAGCAAAATTAAAAGGCACGGTAAAAACCCAAGCTGCAAAGATGTTTGAAGGTCTTGCTAATGATGTTGAATATTTAAAAGATGCCATGAACCATTCCACATACAAAGATGCTATTAAAGACTGGGAAGCTAATGCTGACGGTAAAGATCTTATCAAAGCAATTGGTAAAATTCTACAAACCCAGTACTTTGGAAAATAATGAATTTATCAAATAGAAATAACAGCCTTGAAGAAGCGGCAAAGGCAATTATGAGTGAGAATGCAATTATTCACGATGATTTTCTTAATAAGAATCTCGGAAAGGAATTGGATCTTACAATTTCTAGCGTTTCACAAGTTCAAAGATCGCCTGGTAAGTTTGGCAAAGCATGGGTTATGACTTTCAAAGGTCATGACAAGAAAAACAAGAGCGGCATGAAAGCTGAATTTGGGTTTGATCCAAAGCTTAGTAAGAAGTATAAAGCAGGAGATAAAGTTAAAGTAGTTCTAAGTAATAAACCAAACTATCCAAACATTACTTCAATAGAAAAAATTTAATATATGAATCTATCAAACAAAAATAAAGAACTTGAAGATGCCGCGAAGGCGATTCTTGAGGGTAAACCCATTAAAGAAGAAGCAAAGGTTCTGCTTGAAAAAACCGAATTGGCTGGATGGGAAGATGGAGGAACACATGCAAATTCCACGTTTAAGCTTCTTGAATTTATTGGCCCTGATGAATTGGAATCAAAGTTAGGCACTCGTAAATGTTTAGAGATTGAAAAGGTTAGTGAAAGCCGCACATCTGGTGCGGCCCGAAGAACATTTATGAGCTTAAACGCAAATGACATTAATGAATTAAGAGAGTTTTTAGCAGAATACTCAACAGAAAAAGACGAGCCAAACGTTAAGTAAGATATATATATATTTAGAAAAACACCCGCCCTGGTTTAATTCAGAGCGGGTTTTTTATTTTAAATGGTGGAGGTGCCGGGTATCGCGCCCGGGTCCGTTAGCCGAAACTAGCGTCGAATTCTTTTACACCCCCGTTTTATTTATTTTTCTTTGGTCTAACACGGAGACTTTCAAGTTCACGAATCTCTTTTAAAATATCAACGAGCTTAGCTTCGCTCTTTTCAAGCTCTGATGATAGCTTTGTGTTTTTATATTTGTAATATTTTGAATCCCACTTAAGGCATTCCAAACGGTCAAAAATATACTTTTGTTTTAGCTCTTCTATCTTTTCCATATTATTATATTAATCTGGAACAACTGCTAAGATTTCTTCGGTGGCGAATTCGATCTCATCGCCATCACAATCTGTTCCATAAAAGCAGCCGTTTCCGCAATTCTCATTAACGATAATTTGCATACCGTTAACCATCACAGAATCACCGGCCTTAATGTTTGTAGTGTAATTTGTTTCTTTCATAATTAAAGTTTAATTAGGTCATTCAATACATATTCGTTTCTTCCAAACTTGCGTTGGATAAACAGGATTCTTGTCTTTGGTGAGTATGTATTCTTAAAAGTGATTCCTGTTTCGCCTACTTTAACAACTGAGCCAAAGTTAGTTTTATCTCCCTTTTGAAGTTCAAGTTTAGCAATATTGGCTTTCAGTTTTTCGAATTTAGCGCTGGTTGTTTTTTTCATAATATAATTAATGGTTTTTATTTTTGATTTAGTTTATTTCTTAGTTCTTCGCACTCTGCATTTAGGTTGTGAATGGCGTAATTGAACTTTTCAACAAGTTCGTTGTGGCTTTTAATTAAGGTCCAAAAGTTTTCCTCGGTTAGTTCTGGAACACTTTGAATCTCACCACGAATTTCAACATTTTGAGTGTTAGGAAATTGGGTTAATAGTTTTTGTAATAGGTTTGGTTTCATCTTAAAAAATTATTAAAACTAATCTCACTGACCAGTACCAACAGACGGTACAGGCTAACATCATAAGAGTGATTCTTATTAAATTCATATCTTATCGAAAGTAAACATAAACGTCGCAATATTTGGCGAGTGAAACTGGGCAGAACGATCTCGAATGTCCTAGGAAGTTGTGGCTTCTTTTATAATTGGGGTTATTCTCACCCCAACGGCCTTGACATTTTACATATTGGTTAGTCCCATAGAATGATTTTCTGAACGTGGCCAGAGATTTCATATCTTCTTCATTGTCCATCTCTACAGTAAATCTGTAGCAGTGAGCGCGATTTGGTTTTATTGTCATAATATATTAGTTGGTTGTGGTTAGGCCGTGAAAGCGATCAAAGTAATGAATGATGCGGCGAGGATGAGAATGGCGGTAAAAAGTTCGGCTATATGAATCATGGTCGTTTTTGGTTATTAGTGAGTGCGATCGAAAATGACCTTACCGTTAAACTCGAGCTTTTCGGAGCTCATGATTGGACACCCGTCAGCGCCCTCGAATTTGCGGGAAACGATACCCTTAAGGCTGCATGCCTTCTTTGGGCTTCTTGAGAAGCAGATCGTGGTCTCGGTGCCGCATTCCCAATCGCCTCCAAGTGAAGGGGGATTCTGCTGGTGTTCGGTATAAGTGTATTTGTACATTTTGTGGTGGTTGATCGGGTTGGTTGGTGTCCCTCTCTGTAGTTATATTATACCATAAAAAGGCACATTTGTAAATAAAATAATTCACAAAATGTGCATTTTGTTCTGGAACCCCCGTAGAATAAGGGTTTGAAGACCAAATAATAATGGGATATTATACCCCAGCTTTCCTTAAAATAAGAGGAAAATGCATTTATTCATCAAAATCACTAACCATATCGTCATGAAGGTGAGATCCGCAGAATGGGCAATGCTCAGGTTCGTGGCATTCAGTTAAGTCACTGATGTCTTCGTCAGTGTCTTCTACTCCTGAATAATAAATCTCAACATGATCGTCCCAAAAGACGTCGTAAGAAATTTTACACTTAATACATCTATATTTGTCTGTTGTCATTTTATTTTATCCTTCGCACGTTTTGCATGTCATTAACGATCTAGCCAGTTCCTGAGCAGGGTTTGCACTTCGTTGATAGTACATACCTTTAATCCCATTCTCCCATGCAAATATCATTAGTTCGTTTACGTCCTTTGGTTTCGCTTTAGGGTGAATCATAATATTTAAACTTTGTCCTTGATCTATAAATTGTTGGCGTTGAGCTGCCTGAAGAACAATCTCTCTTTGGCTTATTTCTCCGAACGTTTTAAATACGTCCTTTTCTTCTTCGGTTAATCCTTCAATATGTTGAACAGATCCGCCGTGCTCTAAGATGTCTTTCCAAACCTGAAGAGTATCCATACCCTTTTGTCTTAGTAATTCTTTTAGATGTGAATTCTTAAATGTGAATTTACCCTTGGCCAAATCCTTTGTAAAGTAATTACTATTAAGTGGTTCAATGCTTGGACTGGTTTGCCCAAGAATAAAGCTAGAAGAAGTCGTTGGAGCAACCGCCAATGTCGTTGAGTTTCTTTTACCATAACCTTCAAGTAGTTTAGGTTCACCAAATATCTCAGCAAGTTCGGCAGTTGCTTTATCAGCCTTTGTTCGAATCGTTGACCATACCTGAGTATTGTGTAACTGAGCTTCAAGACTTTCAAATGCAATCATTTTAGATTGAAGATAACTATGCCATCCCAATACACCCAATCCAAGAGCTCGTTGGTTTTTAGCAAATCTTCTGGCGCAATCCATAAATGGCATTCCTTCGGTTTTATCAATGAACTCTGTCATTACTGCGTCAAGGAAATAAATCAATGTTTCGATAGCATCAGTCTCTTGAATCTCATCCCATTTTTCTAAGTTCAATGAACTGAGGTTACATACAAAACTTTCATCTTTATCAGCACTTAAGTAAATTTCATTACAAAGGTTACTTGCATGGATGTGTTTATCTTTATCTTTATAAACTTGTGGCTTTTGATTTTCTACGTTATCCGTAAAGAAGATATATGGATAACCACTTTCAAAACGTTTCTTGATAACCAATCCCCAGATACGACGTTTCTCTTTGTCGCCTTCGACCATTGTTTTCATAAAGTCGTCTGATACACAAACGCCAATTGACATATCTTGAATCTCATGGCCGTCTCCTCTGATCTTAAGAAACTCTTCAACATCTGGATGATCAATTGGAAGATATGCTGCAAAGGATCCACGGCGGACATTCCCTTGTGATACGACATTCATCAACTTATCATATAGTTCCATGAAGTGAACAGCGCCTGTGCTTGTCCCTTGATCTTCGCCAATCTTTGCGCCTCGTCCACGTAATGCGCCAAAGTAAGCAGATGTACCTCCGCCATGTTTTGTCATCATTGAAATTTCAGCAAGCTTATGGCCTGTTATAGATTCAAGAGTATCTTCAATATAAGATCCAAAACAACTAATAGGTAAACCACGAGTTCTACCAAAGTTACTCCAAATAGGGCTGGAAAGAGAATAAAAGCCTTTATGTAAGTAATCTTCAAATTTAAGAGCAAACCCTTTAATACCTAAAAGTGTTTCAGCGTGAGTAGAAATATCACGCATCCTTTGTTCTGGTGTTTCGCCTTCAATTAAGTAACCTCTTTCAAGAAATTTACGAGAATCGCGATTTAGCCATTCAATGTTTAATTCGTTATCAATCATTTGTTAAATTATATATACATATTAAAACAAGTCGCTTTCATCAAAAGATTGGCTCTTTTTAGAATATTCAACAGGTCTGCTATGGAAGAAGTCAGTCATATTATTACCATGAAGTTCTTCTTCAAACCACATAGTAGATTCAAGCAATTTTTCGTCAATTTCAAATGGCTTTTGAAAACCAATATCACCCATGCTTGCATTAATTCTATTCTTAATAAACTCTTTTAGAAGTGGAGCAGATAAACCTTCTTCGTCAATACCATTAACAACCCAATCAATAATTTTAGATTCAGCTTTAAATGCTTCATGCGCTGCAGCAACAATACGCTCTTCAAGTTCTTCATCAAATAACTCAGGAAGTTCTTCACGAATAGTATTAATGATTTTTATGCCAACCATTGCGTGAATACGCTCTTCGTTACGAGTATATTTTACTTGTTGATCAGTGTCTTTTAAAACGTTTCTATAACGAGCAAACCAGTTAATAACGTAGAATTGACTAAACAACGAAACGTTCTCAACAAACAAAGTAAATAAGGTAATAGCATATAAGTATTGTTTTTTACTATCTTTATAGAACCGGTGAGTATACTTCTTAAGATAATTAACTCGTCCTTGAATAAAATCTAATTTAAGATTCTCTTCAAACACATCCTCCATATCTAAAATAGAAATAAGACGTTCATAAGCATTGTTATGAATAACCTCAGTATTGGCCATAACATAACCAAGATCCTGTAGAGATGGGTGTGGAAGGTTCTCTCCAAGCTTAGCCCAAAATGTTTTTACAGCAACTTCAATTTGACCAATCGCGCTTAGATCACGAATAATAATCTCTTGTTCTTGTTCGGTTAGGACCGTTTTAAATTGATGGATATCGCTTTTAAAACTAAATTCTTTATCAGTCCAAAAGCCATTGTGCATGCTTTCAATAAAGGCTTCGGTCCATGGATAATGATTAGGCTTTCTGCTTACCTGCTCATCAAAGATTGTGGGATTGCTCATTTAGGTTACTATAGTTTTGTGGTTTTGTGCTTATTACAGGCACGGGTTGATTTCGTTATGATAGTATAATTATATCATAACTGAGCGATTTGTAAATAACAAACTGTAGTTATTTACAGACCGTTGCTAGAACGACGCCTGATTGCACGAAGAGCGCCTGATTCTGAACAACGCAAAACTATAGTATTTTTTGAATGCTTTGAAGCATAGTCATAAATTGATTTATGTGTTTCATTGTCCATGTTTAAAAATCGGGCCCATCTTTCGAACTTCTTACGTCCACTTCTAAATTTTTCAAAGCAATCCGTATCAACATCAAAAATTTTCCAATTATCACCTTGGTTATATTGATTATATGAGCCTTTCTTAGAAGGTCCTCCATCGGTGGTTGCTGTAGTAGATGTCGTCATACTTGGCGTATCTTCGTTTGTCTCGTTAATATTCATTTTTATATTTTTGTTATGTTGTTAGTGGTAACCAAAACGAATTGGTCGGTTTTATTATCCTTTGCTTTATAAATTGGAATATTAAATATAGTTCCAATCATATTAGTAGAGCTTTCATTAATTGTCAGCGTTGCATTTCCCATTGGAGCAAGCATATCGCCATTGGCAAAAAACAAATTTTCATTTAAAATATAATTACCAGATTGAATTTGGCAGTCTTCAATGGTTTCGTTTAAATCAATATTGGTTGTTGGATTATAACCAAACGCTTCTTCTAGAAGCTCTCCCATTAATAGCTCTGACATTCCGGTATGTTCCTTAATCAAATATAATCCGGCTGCATAACTGGCAATAGTTGATTTTCCAAATGGAAGTTTATTTAATAACCGTTTAATATTAAAAACTAATTTATGAAACAAGTTATACACTTCCTTTTCCTTAGGAGTCTCTGGCTTTTTAATTACCCGACCATCTTTGTCTATAATACCATTTTGAAACGCTCCAGTTTTTGTCCAGGGCATGGTTAATAACCTTAAAAATCGTAAGGCAAAAAATGTATCGGCTGCTTTGAATAAGAATCCCACTAGTTTTATATTTTATTTAGTTTTTTTACAACGTATAGATCACATTGAATATTTATAAATTCATGCTCTTGAATATAGTTTAAGTATAACAAGAATGTTTTTAACGCAGGATAAGATTCTTCATCCATTTTAAAAAAGCACATTTTAGTTGCCGCCTCAATGTTAAAAACATTATATATTGAAATTATATGATTTAATATTAATCTTTCTTTTAAGTCGCCAGAAGTTTTATATTTGGTAAATAATTTTTTTACATATTTAAATTTATTCAAATCTTCATAAAATTCGTCAACGTTTAATACTCTTGGATTAGTATAATGTTGAGCTGCGTATAATGAGAAATTGTTTAAATTTAATTTTTTATTTTCCTTTGTCATATTAACCTTATATAATTATATATAAGGCTTATTAGAGATTAACCAACGATGTCATTAAGGTCTTTACCACCCTTTAAAAAATGGTTGATAGATTCACCAAGTGCGGCAGACTTTAAAGCAGTTACTAACTCAGATTCTTTATTAAAGATAGTAGTTCCAGATGGATCAACCACAAAATATTTGCCATCTTCGGTAGTCCCGACAAAGATATCGGCCCACTTACCAGCTCGCATTGATATACCAAACAGTTGAGTCAGTTTAAGTTTTTTACCAGAAAGAGAATTAACGACCTTTGTTGTTGTCTTATCTACTGGAGCTTCTTTAAAACCGACCTTCTTTAGAATGGAAAGTGCTGAACTAGAAACGGCTTCTTCGATGGATTCTGTAAATGTTAAATCAAGATCTCTATCTTTAATAGCAGAATGGAACATATTACCGCGCTTACCGTTAACACCAAGAGCATCGAAGTTTCCGATTACGGTTGGTGTGCCAGGTTTATCAGAAACGTGGAACATTGCTTTACTCTTATCTTTAAATGTCAGATGGTGTGTTACATTCTTGAATGTAACTTTACCAATATCATCAAGCTTTACTTTTACTTTACCTCTTTTAACATAATCAGCTTCAAGCTTAGCATATTTCTTTTGATCAATTTGAGCTTTACCGCCTAACTTATACCAAAAGGTTTGAGCCATGTTTAGAGTATGGGATACGCTTAAACCAAGATCAGTATACTTGTCTTCCTCAATTGTTTTTTGTTTTGCTTCATCAAGAGGCTCTCCTTCAAACGAGGTATCTTCAAACTTCTTTTTGTTATCAACATAATATTCAGCGCTTGCAATTACTCCACCGTTCTTCTTCACATACTTTGAAGCAGCGTCATATGATTTAACATACGTAACCTTCTTAGTATTTAAATCAACGACAACCCAATCACCTCCAGCTTCTTCAATAGATTCACGAGGGTAGTCTGTGTCTAAGTCCGCTTCAATGTCATCCCACATTTTAACAAGAGGAGCAACCAATTTTTGCATCTTCTTAAATTCTGCAGTATAATTACCCTCAGCAGTCTTTTCAACTAACCTGTGAATAGGGCTGTTAGGACGTAGTTGTCTTTCAACTGCAGCAAGGTTATGGAATAAATCAGTAAGCCCTTGGTTTCGACGGGTTGCTTCTTCGATATAACCTTTATCACCTGGCTTCTTACCATGATTCATTACCTTTCTTCCGAATGGAGTAAGGTTACCCTTCTTGTCATACATCTTATCAATAAGTTTCAAGTCAGCTTTAGAGAAATACTCATTAATGTCAATAGATTCTTTTTTATATTGAAAACTAACAGGAACATCTTCAGGCTTATTGAATTTCTTAACTTCCTTCTTAGCGCTTTGTAATATCTTAATGATTTTATTAAGCTCTTTCATATTAACATCATTACCATTTTGCAAACCCTTAATAAAAGTATTAAGATCTCGTTCTACTCCATATAATTCATTATTAATAAAATGGCCAGGCAAACGTAAAAATGCTTCTGATAACTCATCAGTTGCTTCATTTAATAGATCATCTAAACTAATACGGAAATCTTCATCCATTTCAATATCTCCCATATCAAAATCAGATCTAAAGATATCATACTTATCATCAAACATCGCGTATAACTCATCAATAGAATTATATGTGGATTCAACAGTATCGGCGGTTTCCTTATCAATTTCTTCAAGGGAAGATGCAGTATCATACAAATCATCTGACATTGAAATCATATCTGATAGTCTTGAAAGAACAATACCAACGTCAGTATTTTCTGGCGGTTTTGCCTCGGCTTCGTTTAATAGGATTTCTAAGCTAGCGTCGCTATTCTCGTCTAAGATAACATTTTTGTTTTCTAAAATATCTGTTAGTTTTTTCATTTTATTTGTTTGTTAAAGTTTCCATTTAAGGTTTAAAGTTGTTTCTAATTCTTCGGCTGGAAGTTGTTCCATTTGCAGGTTTATTGAGTGAGGACGAACACACGACGTCCCAATAAAAATATAGCTAGATAAAATTATAAGTTTAAGGGTTTTCATTAATAGGGATTATATCTGTTATAAAAAACTTTTTAATAGTGGTGCCATCAGCTGCGCTAACGTAATTACTAAAGCGCTCTTTAATAGTATAAGTTTTATTATCCTTTATACTTATAACTTTATCATTTTCATTAAAGATTTCCTTATTGAAAAAACGCTCACGCGCTTCATTTGGATTTATATCAATATGTTTGCGGAAGTTGGTAGATTCTTTTAAACCCATTCCTTTCCTTACTGCATTAAATAACTTTTCAACTTCTTTAAAGGTTTTAGGAAGATTTTTAGCAAAGGTTGCAAGGTCATTATTTTCTGCAGACTTTCTCATAAGAGTGGCGCTTGAAATCCTTTTACCCTTTCCAGTATCAACAATTTCAATACCGGCAGGAAAATAAAATATACCACCTTCTTTGTTATATTTCAATAACATATCTTTAAATTCGTTCGCACGATCTGGCCCAACCGCAATAACAAGTTTCTCATAACCATCTGCATAAGCTTGTTTAGCAACATCAAATGGGTTTTTAACCTTCTTGTCTAAGTAAATACTACGAGCATGTTGAGGAAAAAGCTTTCTAAGAAATTTAATTTTTTCTTCATATCCTAATGGATTCCTTTTAGCGTCCTGCGACTGCGAAGAGTAAATTCTATAATCCGCTTTTTCTTTTTTAGCTGCTGCTGCTAACTCTTTAAAGTTTACGGCGTGTCCAACATGTGGCGGGTTAAAACGGCCAAAGGTAGTCACCAATGTTTTGACTTCCTTTTCTTTAATAAATGTTTTAAATGATTTCATTATTTCTTTTCTGCTGCTTTTTTAGCACGCTTCGCTTTTTCCTTTTGGATTAATTTTGGTAAAATCTTTTTAGCAATCGCTTTGATCTTCCCTTGTTTTTTTGATAGAACCTTTTCAATTCTAGATCTTTCAGAAAAGCTCAACTCATCTTTTGATCGTTGACCCGCCAACTTTTTAAATAAAAGGTTCCTAGCAGCTTTCAAAGCTCTATTCTTCATTACCTTAAGTGTTGGTTTTTTCTTTTCAGAACGACGTCGGCCACGAGCAATAGCCGCTTTGCTTTTACGCATTATCGCTCTACGCTTAATTCGTTGAATAGCGGTTAACGCTTCACTATAGCATTCGTCTTCGGAATCTTCAGTAACATACGAATTATGACGTTTCATATATCGACGATTTAAGAAGCCCATTTCATCGCCCCAACTGCCATCGGTTGGATCAACAACTTCAAGGTCACGTAAGCGTAAATCCTTTTCTGCTTCTTCAATTTCTGCATCGATTTTTTTTCTCACTTCAGCAGATAATTCTTTATAATGATATAAGTAAACACTATTTTTATCATGCGTCTTACCAGTCATTATTTGACCATTATGCGCATGTTGATCTCCAGCCCACTCTTTACCATCTGCGGTATAGTGTCCTATAGATTTCCATGAGCGGCCTTCAGCCATATCGTTTTTTTGAAATTCTTCCATCGTTTGTTATATGTTATATATATTTGGCCATTTGCTTCGGAATAGGGAAGCCTTTCTTTTGTATAGATTCGGATGCAGCTTTTAAAATAGTCTTCCTTTGTTTCTTATAAGGAAAATCATTACTCATAATAGCATTAAGAGCATCATCAAAAGTTAAAATATCTCTTGCTTTATATTTCTCTCCATATAGGAACTTAACAATATCATCAGGCTCATCAGAAATATCGTTTTTTGTTAACGGTCTAGTGCCTTTTACAATTTTACCAGTCTTTGCACTTAATCGAGTTTGTGTTCCTTTACTTAAGCCTCGTTTAATATCCCACCAAAAGCGCTGCCATGTAACGGCTTCTTTGCTTTCTTTGTCTCTTTCAGTTACTTTAAATCCAGCATATTTAGCGACAGCAAAGTTTAATTCGTTTCTATATAAACCCTTTAGATTGGACTCAAGATATGAAGGACTGTGAAAAGCCCATGTTGCATGTTTAAGATTTTCAACAACCATAAAGTCTACTTGAACAAGTTTATCTGCTTGTAACTTATCGTCATTAACAATTGGATATGCAATACTAACAATACCAATACTACGCATATCTTTATAATCATATCCTAAAGATTTAACTGTAACAACAATAAAATCCATTAGATCTGCATATGTGTCAATCTTATTTGATTTTAAAAGCTCGGTAGCATCAAGAGCAATATCAATATCGCCTGAGGTTTGCTTTGGTCCTTTTTTACCAGTAGAGCCAAGACTCGCTACATGCTTATCTTTAAGTTTAAGCTTTGGCAAAAACTCACTAAGAATTTTATTATATGTAGGAATAGAATTCTCTTGATTAATCGGTCCGACTCCTTTAACAGCGTTACCACCTTCAGACAGCTGCCGTTTATTTTCTAAAAATTGTTTATATGCTAGCATTATATTATTATTTATTAGCGGTTTTTATCAAAGGTGGTGTTCTTAAACTTATCAGAAATAATTTTGATTAGTGATCCGTCACTGAGTTTAATTACAATACCTTCAAAATCTTTTCCTAATAAACCACCATCAACATATGAAAGAATTTTAGCGGCCAGTTTACGCTGTAGAAGTAAAATTTCGTTTTTAATTTTTTCCTTTAACTCACGATCTATATGCTTCCTTGATACCAATATATCATTTAAATTTTTATATTTCTTAACAAGATCGTTGTTTACAATACTCAAATCCGTTTTAATATTAATGTCTTTATCCTTTAAAACAACGGTATTGACATATTTACGTTTAGAATTTGATATCTTGTATAGTTCTTTAAAGATTTCTTTTTCTTTTGGATGTATGTTATTTTCATTATCCATAACGTAAAAAGGAACGAAGGTATAATCAGAACCAAGTTTTTTCTTCTCATAATCAATACGAATAAATCGCATTTTATCAAGTAAATCAATACCAAGCGGAGGATACATAATCTCTCCAACAACCTTAATACCGTTTTTAGTATTATACTTTTTAAGAATGGCATTAACCTTGGAGTCACTCTTTATCATTTTAAAAATATCATCCCACTTGTCTCCCATAAGTGCGGCTTCTTCACCATGCTTAGAAAAACGCTTTCTAAAATCGCCAAAGTTAAAAAATGAAGGCGATGTAGAAGTTTGAGCAAAGAATCGCCCCTTCTCATCTAAACCAATACGAAGAGCTGAACCATCCATCTTCTCTCTGATCTCAGCATTATCCTTTGAAAGAACTCCGCCCATTTCTTTATCAAGACGTTTTGCAAGTTCAAGAAATTTGAGTGGTGGCATTTTATCAAGGTGAGCAATGAACTGCTTTTGTGTTTTAGCAGCTTCACCAATATATTCTTTAAAGGACTTCATTTATTTAGTATTTATAATTGTCTTTTATTGACAATATGTTTGTTATATAGAATTTTTTCATATTGAGTTGCTTCCCTTTCCCATGGAAGAGTTTCGTATTTAGCTCCATGGTAATATACGGTTCCTTGCCAAACATCAAATTTAGTTAAGAATTTTAATTCTCCAACTGAGAATTGTTTAACGTGTACAAATTCATGAGCAAGTGTTTTAAAAATATTTTCCTTTGTTTGAGATCCGTCGATCTTAACTGTATATTCATTACGAGACCATGACCAGCATTCTCCAAAGGATCCTACTTTTTTAGATAAACCTGAAGATATTGTTATTGTTATATCATACTTGCGTTTACGTGGTAAAAGATCTTGAATAAAAAGAGACGCAGCTTCACGTATTTCTTTTTTTAACTTAGGTTTGTCCAAACAACCATATACCCGTATCCTCTTCATAAAGTTATTTATTTGTATAAATAAAAGTATGGCCCAGTGGAATAGAACCTCTCAAAATTATCTTAATGATAATACCTCGCTTTTTGAGGCGTCATTAGCGGTTGATGAATATGGTAATCCAGTTAAAACATCAAGCGCTTCAGCAGTAAGCGTATTTGGAGAACATGTGAGTGTTCCTATTACGCCGGTATTTCAATTGGATGGTTTATATGGTTTAGATGAAAGACTATTTGAGTCTTATGAATCTGAGAGTGGATCTGCAATAGCCTCAAACACTTTACTAGAATGTAGAACCGGAACTTCATTGGGTGGTTATGGCGTTATTAGATCAAAAAGAGCAGTAAGATATAGACCAGGGCAGGGCGCGTTAACACGGTTCACTGCTCAATTTACAGAAGGAGCCATCGGTTATACTCAAAGAGCGGGATTCTTTGCGCAAGAGCAAGCTATACAGGTTGGCTTTGATGGTGATAAATTTGGAGTTCTTTTACAGAATAAAGGTAAAGCCCATATTCATAATATTGTTATTAGTAATTCAGCCACAACATCTGGAAATATTACCGTAACATTAAATGATGAAGATTTTGTTATTGCAGTCTTAGCAGGAGATACTGCCAATGATGTGGCAAGAAAAATACATCATGGTATTATAAGTGATTTTTGGATTTTAGAATATGTTGCTGATAAAGTTTGTTTTTTATCAACTGGGGTTGGGCCTAAAACCGGAACATTTTCTTTTTCTGATACAGATTCAACTGGCGTTACTGCTACTCTTTCAGTTCTTCAAGGTGGTGTAAATCATACTAATAATTGGACATACCAAGAAGACTTTAATGGTGATACTCTTGATGGTAATGGTTATAGTAGAGCAATATTAAATCCAACTAAATTAAACGTTTTCCAAATTAATTTTAGATGGCTTGGTGCTGGGCAAATTAGATTCTCTATTGAAAACCCGTTAAATGGAGACATGATTGTTTTCCATGAAATAAAATATGCAAATAATTATGATGATGTTCACGTTGATAACCCATCGTTAAAGGTTGGATGGATTGCTGCAAGTTTAGGTGGAACTGGAACTGATATTTATGTATCAGGTGGTTCTATGTTAGGCGCAATTGAAGGTTTAATAGAAAATACAAAACTGCCAACTGCTACATCAATTACATATGATGAAAACCCTAACTTATCTGCAGATGATTATCATCATGTATTAACTTTACATAATAGATTAATTTATAAGAATAAAATTAATACTAGAGAAGTTTTATTAAAAAATATTAATTCGGCATTCTTAACAAATCCAGCTGGAACGCCTGTACTTGTATCAGTATATTATAATTTTAATGGATTACCTGAGCTTGAGTATAACACAAGAAGCGAGGAAAATTCATCTGTATATTATTCAGATACTATAGGAGATGTAAGCACAACAGTTGACAACAATCTGCCAATTTACATGTTTGAAGTACCTGGCGGGGGAAGTTCTTCGATTAATCTTGGGGATCTAAGAATTGTAGTTCCACCAAATAGCAGCATTTCATTTATTGTGCAATCAACTGAAAGTCTTGCTCGAGTATCTTTGGCCGCGGTTTGGGTCGAAGATTAATTAATGCCCAATCATACACTCAGGAGGCGCAATGCCACATGAGGTTAGTACTATAACTATTAGTATGAATGTTAATATCTTCATTTGATACTAATAATATTATTTCTCTTTTAGAATAATATATGCGCTTGAGTCTGAAGTAGAACTACCAGCATAGTTAATTATCTGAGTAATAAACTTATTTGCCTTTTGGCCACCTTTTGATATTAATTGTAATACATAAAGGCCACCTAGTTTACCGTGAACCCATATATCAGCGTTTTTGCCAAGACTTGCTAATTTTTCTATTACTTCTGCATTGGATATTTTTTTATCCACGGTTTGTAATAACTTAGTAAAATTTTGAACTGCTCTTTTATCACCAGATGCTATTAGTTTAGCATCTTTTTTCATTTTATTATTTTTTGGAAGTTCTTTTCGATAAATTCTTTTAGCAGCATCAGACATAACGCCCCAAGAAGCTCCGCCTCCTCTGGCGCCTTTACCTTTAATTTCTACTTTATGAGAACCAAAACCGGTGTTTGCTCTAATATCTAGTTGCCCGCCCATATAAGTAATATAATTAGTTTTACTTGTATACCATTCTCCTCGTGTTAACGCTTTAATATGGCCTGCTACAAATTTGTAATCTTCAGTTTCTGGTGGACGAGTAACATTTTTTTCAACTCCTTTTACTGCTTTAGAAACTTTCTTTAATGAAATACCAACAAGTCTCTTTTGTAAATATAAGTCGAGTATATCATCATTAAATCCTTCTAGTGTATCAGTTTTTAATTCTGATAATTTAAAGTCAGAATCAGCCACCCAAATATCGCCTGGGTTCCATTTATCATCTGTAAGTGGTTTAAAATCGTTATTTTTAAAAGCTGTGTTTTTAGCTTTATAAATTTCTTTCATAAGAGAATCATCTCTATGAAAAGTCATACCTCTTTCAATAAGACGCTCTTTAATTGCGAAGTGTGCTGTTAAATATGAGGATGTTTTCCAACTCTCATCAATACTTAAAATATCTTTTAACGAAGTTTTTCCAACACTTACCTTTTTAAACGCTTTAGTTAATACTTCATCAGTAAAACTTTCAATTGGTTTATCATATCCAATTTCAACCATTGCGGCCATCCATACACATTGAGCAGATTCTCCAATTGCTGTATTTTTTGTTCCACCACCAGCTCCAGTACCACCACCAAACTCAAGCGTTTTTAATAGATCCGACGATGAAATTTCCGATCCGCTTTTTCCAATTAGTTTAAAAGCCATTCCGTCTTTTCTAAATTGTTCAATAGAAGATAAAGCTCCAGCAGTATCAGTCACAATAAACGTTTTACCATTTGCTAAAGTTAAAGGTTCTTGTTTTCTAATTTTATTAGAAAGAATTTCAAGGCGAGAAACTCCAGAGTTCGGCCCTCCAGTAGCTGGTTTTTTTAATTCACGGGGAGTTAACTTGGTTCCCTCAATTAAGAAAGTTTGAAATGATTTCATATTATTATTTATTAAGCGTAAATTTCAATCATACGAGCCAACTCTTTATCGGCAACGGCAACACCTGCTTTTAAAGCTCCAGCGGCCATATTTAAACCACGGGATAGCTTACGAAGGTTTGATGATTGCTTACTTTTTCCTTTTCTTAATAGATCAACTACTCGTTTACGTTCTGTTAAATCAAGAGTTAAACCTTCTTCTAAAGAAATCTTACCGACAATCTTATCCATAAAGTCGTAAATTTCGCCTTCGGTTGGATCAATATCAATAATAAATGCTCGAGTTCTTAGTGCGCCATCAGGATCAAGCTTGTTCATCTTAAGGTTAGAGATAAAGATGATCTTGCCCGTGAATTCAAAGTAACGTGGAATTAATCCAGCATCAAGGATTTCATCGTCAGTCATTTCATCAGGCTCTGCAACATTCTTACCCATCTTGTTCCAAACGAGTTTACGAATCTTTTTGGTATCGGTTGCAGCTTTTAAAAGGTTACGGCTTTCTTGGTCTTTAAGAGCATCGTCACTATCATCGAAGAAGATAATTTCATTCTTATATTTAAATAATAGAGAATACATTCCAGCCGCACTAGCAGAACCAGTGTTCTTAAAGTAACCAGCTCCATCTCTATAACCCATTTCACCAAGAATCTTTTCTGTAGTAAACGTTTTACCAACTCCGCCACGCCCAGCAATAAAGATTGCGTTCGCTGCGCCATTAACGGTTAGTTTCAATAGATTCTCAAGATCTTCTAACTGAGCTTCAAAACTTAATCGTTCTCTATCATTTAAAAGCTCATCTGCATTTGAATTATCAGCATATGTTTCTTTAGCACTCCCTTTAGTTACTTTACCTTCGTTAGCGCCAATCATTTCAAGAATTTTAGATTTATCTTTCTTGATCTTTTGTACTTCTGCAGGCTTACCGCTAAATACATATTTAACGCCTTGCTTGGTAATGTTCTTTGGATATACTTCTTCAAGAGCTTCGAATACTTTAACTCCAGCACTTTTATATTTCCTATAGATCTTCCCTTTTGAAAAGTTAGGAGTAACAATCATATCAACAATATCATCAAACATTGCTGGAACATCATTACCAACGGCTTCTTTTAAAAGAATGGAATCTGTTCCATATGCGTATCCTTCATTTAAAGGAACTCCATCTGGAATAGTATAAACTACTTTA